>Ga0129312_1001464_pt1 | contig 13730 bp, 11 predicted proteins | sample O827metagenome_FD_94434 | JGI IMG/M metagenome (GOLD analysis project Ga0129312, IMG submission 94434) | Orangutan group fecal microbial communities from Wisconsin, USA - O827 metagenome | ecosystem: Host-associated > Mammals > Digestive system > Large intestine > Fecal | place: USA: Wisconsin... | reverse complement strand
TTTGAGAGGGTAAGTGAGCATTGCAGCTATATCACGCCTGTACCGGGCGGTGTAGGACCGATGACGATCGCAATGCTGATGCACAACTGTGTAGAAAGTGTAGCCTTACAAACGGAGTGATGTCTATATGAAATGCCCACATTGCGGCGCACCCATGAAGGAAGATCAGATTTTCTGTGAAAAATGCGGTAAGGAGCGGCTTCTTGTACCGGTGTATGATGCAGAGGTGGATGCAAAGCTGGAAAGTACAATTTCCTCAATTGCAGATGACCTTGCCGATACCCGGCAGATCGTACCACTGCCTCTGGAAGAGGAGGAGCAGAAACCGGATACAGAGAAAACGGAGACGGATTCTTCCGATGATGGGGAAGAACAACAAATTGAATCAGATAATAAAAAATTGCATAAAAAAAGATTTTTGTTAGGGATCTGTATTGGAATCGCGGCTGTCGTGCTTTTGGTATTTCTGACAGGAGCCCTGATCTATCGGAACAATCATGCTTCTTATGAGTATCAGTTAAAAATGGCAGAAGATATGTATAAAGCGCAGGATTATGCCCAGATGCTTGATTATGCCAAGGAGGCAGCTGCACTTGCACCGAATTCTTCGGATGCCAAGATGATGATGGCAAGAGCTTATGCGGGACAGAACAATACAGAAATGGAACAAAAGACACTGGAAGCACTGCTTGCGGCAGACAGTGCTTATGTGCAGGCATATGATCTGCTTGTCCCGATCTATGAGAGCCGGAAGGAATATGAAAAGATCGGACAGCTTCTGCTTTCCTGTAAAGAGCAGACAGTACTTGATAAATATGTAGCATACCGTTGTGATGCGCCGGAGTTTTCTATGACAGGCGGATCTTATGATGAAATGCTTTCTGTGAAGCTGATCGCACCGGGAAGCGGAGAGATCTATTACACAACAAATGGCAGACAGCCGGATCGCAGCAGCACCAGATATATCACACCGATCATTTTGGATTCGGGGATCTATCATCTGCAGGCAGTCTATGTGAACACATATGGTGTAACAAGTGCTGTGGCAGAGGAAACATATACAGTGGATGTCAGAACTCTGTCTGCACCGTTTGTATCGCTGGAGGCAGGCACATATACAGAACCGCAGATGATAGAAGTGGAAACACCATCGGACATGTATCAGGTATATTATACGACAGACGGTTCAGAGCCGGGCTTTGAGAGTAATCTGTATACAGGACCGATCCCGCTGCCACTCGGAGAAAGTCATTTTGCGTTCATCATGTATGACGAAAAGGATAATTCAAGTGATATTTTATACGAAGATTATTCATTGCAGATGGAACTGTCACTTTCGGCGGATCAGGCAGTCAATCTGCTCAAGCAGGCTCTGATCCTGCAGGGAAGCCTGACAGATGCGGACGGACATGTGGATGGTGTGGAAGGAAACCGGCAGTACGCGGTGATCGCGGTCATTTCGGAAAATGATATGTATTATTATCTGTTGTCGGAGACCTTTGTATCACCGGATGGGACTTCCCAGAAAACAGGAAAGCTGTATGCAGTGTGTGTTGCGACCGGAGAGAGCTTTGAAGCGGCGCAAAACAGACTTGGAGCTTACGATCTCCACAAATTACAGTAAAAACCATTGCACTTTTTTGAGAATTATTTTACTATAAGAAAGATATGGGCCTGCGGGTCAATGAACTGGAGGAGGAAGAAAATGTATAAAATTGTCAGAGCAGAAGAACTTACGACAAACATTTATCTCTTTGAAGTGGAAGCAAAAAGAGTAGCCAAAGCATGTTTGCCGGGACAGTTTGTCATTGTAAGAACAGGAGAAGACGGAGAACGTATTCCGCTTACGATCAGTGATTATAACAGAGAAAAAGGCACGATCACGATCGTGGTACAGACGATCGGCGCCGGTACAAACGAAATGAGAGACTTAAAGGCGGGAGATTTCTTCCATGATTTTGTTGGACCGTTGGGACAGCCTTCCGAATTCTGTAAGGAAGATATAGAAGAACTTAAGAAAAAGAAGATCATTTTTGTAGCCGGTGGTCTTGGAACCGCACCTGTATATCCACAGGTAAAATGGCTTCATGAGCAAGGTGTTTTGGCAGATGTTATTATCGGTGCTAAAAACAAAGATCTTCTGATCTATGAAGAAGATATGAAAAAGGTTGCGGGAAATGTATATCCTACAACAGATGACGGTTCCTACGGCAGAAGCGGTATGGTAACCAATACATTGAAGGATCTGGTTGAAAAAGAAGGCAAATCTTATGATGTCTGCGTTGCGATCGGTCCGATGATCATGATGAAATTTGTATGTCTGACAACAAAAGAGCTTGGCATTAAGACGATCGTTTCCATGAATCCGATCATGGTAGACGGAACCGGTATGTGTGGTGCATGTCGTCTGACTGTCGGCGGAGAAGTGAAGTTTGCCTGCGTAGACGGTCCTGAATTTGACGGCCATCTGGTTGATTTTGATCAGGCTATGAAGCGTCAGCAGATCTATAAAACTGCAGAGGGCAGAGCATTATTAAAACAGCAGGAAGGTGATACACATCACGGTGGATGTGGTCATTGCGGAGGTGACAAGTAATGGACGTATTAAAGAAAGTACCTGTCAGAGAGCAGGATCCAAAGGTTCGTGCAACAAATTTTGAAGAAGTATGTCTTGGATATAATGAACAGGAAGCAATGGAAGAAGCAAGCCGTTGTATCAACTGTAAAAATGCACAGTGTATGAAGGGCTGCCCGGTATCCATCAATATCCCTGCATTTATCGAGCAGGTAAAGCTTGGCAATTTTGAAGCAGCTTATCATATTATTAATGAATCCAGTGCACTGCCGGCTGTCTGCGGACGTGTATGCCCACAGGAAAGCCAGTGTGAAGGCAAATGTATCCGTGGTATCAAGGGAGAACCTGTTTCCATTGGTAAGCTGGAACGTTTTGTGGCTGACTGGGCAAGTGAGCATGGCATCAAACCGGCTCCTGCAAAGGAAAAGAAAAATAAAAAGGTAGCTGTCATCGGTTCCGGTCCTGCAGGTCTGACCTGTGCAGGCGATCTGGCAAAGATGGGATACGATGTAACGATCTTTGAAGCATTACATGAAGCAGGCGGCGTACTTGTATACGGTATTCCTGAATTCCGTCTGCCAAAAACAAAAGTAGTGGCTAAGGAAATCGAAAACGTAAAATCTCTCGGTGTCAAGATCGAGACAAATGTTGTGATCGGTAAATCTACAACGATCGATGAACTGATGGATGAAGAAGGCTTTGATGCAGTATTTATCGGTTCCGGGGCAGGTCTTCCGAAATTCATGGGCATTTCGGGAGAACAGGCAAACGGTGTATTCTCCGCTAATGAGTACCTGACAAGAAGCAACCTGATGAAGGCATTCAGGGAAGATTCCCATACACCGATCATGCATGGTAAGAAAGTTGCTGTTGTCGGTGGCGGTAACGTAGCAATGGATGCTGCCAGAACAGCTTTAAGACTTGGCGCAGAGGTACATATTGTATATCGTAGAAGTGAAGAAGAGCTTCCTGCCAGAGTTGAAGAAGTACACCACGCAAAGGAAGAAGGCATCATTTTCGACCTTCTGACAAATCCAATCGAGATCTTATCCGATGAAAACGGATGGGTAAACGGCATTAAATGTATTAAGATGGAGCTTGGTGAGCCTGATGCGTCCGGCAGAAGAAGACCGGTAGCAATCGAAGGGTCTGAGTTTGTAATGGATGTGGATACCGTTATCATGTCACTCGGTACATCCCCGAATCCGCTGATCTCTTCCACAACAGAAGGACTGGAAGTCAACAAATACAAATGTATCATTGCGGATGAAGAACACGGTAAGACAACAAAAGAAGGTGTTTACGCCGGTGGTGATGCAGTTACAGGTGCAGCAACCGTTATTCTTGCCATGGGAGCGGGAAAGGCTGCAGCTAAGGGTATCGATGAGTACCTGTCACAGAAATAATTTCCTGTAGGGAGGAATCGGATATGCCTTGGTGCCCCGTATGTAAAAATGAATACAGAGAGGGCTACACACATTGCAATGACTGTGATGTAGACCTCGTAGATTCTCTCGAGGAAGGGCCGAGAGCCCTGATCGCGGGAACGGAATACGATATGAACCGGATGGCAGAGCTTCTGCAGTCAAAGGATGTGGAATGCTTTGTCAGACCGGGTCAGAGAAAAGATGAATTTGAACTGTATGTAACAGAAGAACATGCAGAGCGTGCGACAGCCTATCTGCAGAGCTATGTACAGGCAATGATGCAGCAGCAGGAAAAAGAAAGAAGAGCTGCCATGGGCATGGATGTGGATGCTGAGGACGGTGCGGATACAGAAACACCGGAAGAACAGCAGACACCGGAGCGGGCAGCGCTTTATGAAGATAAGAACAATAAGGCTGAAGATGCAAAATCAAGTGCGGTTGCGCTGCTTCTGGTTGGCGGACTCGGACTTGTCTTTATCGTACTGCTTATGCTGGATTATCTGCCGATCCATTTGTTCGGTCTTGGAAAATATCTTGTTTCCGGTATTATGGCGGCGATGTTCCTTGTGTTTATTGCAATGGGATTTTCTTCCATAAAGACGTATAAGAAATATCTGGGTATTGCAGAGGAAGAGCAGAAGAACATTGAACAGATCATGGAGCTTCTGGCGCAGCACATGTCAAAAGAAGTGATCGATACTAAGCTTGCCGGAGAGCCGGAAGAAATGCCGCAGATCTATTACAGCCGCCTGGCAGTGATCAAAGAATTTCTGGAGGCTCATTATGGCGGACTGGAGCCGGCTTTATTAGAAAAGCTGGCAGATGACTGGTATGAAGAGCTGTACGGCAAAGATGACGAAGCTCTGCTTGCGCAGGAAGCAGATGCAGAAGAATCTGAGGAAGATGCTTCCGAAGAGGAAGAATAGATATTGCGCATAGAAAGTAAGAAGTAGGAAGTAATATTGAAGATATCCATATTATCGGTCGGCAAAGTGAAGGAAGGCTATTTCAGGGATGCGATAGCGGAATACAGCAAACGGCTGTCAAAATACTGCAAGCTGGAGATCATAGAGGTTGCAGATGAAAAGACACCGGATCGTGCTTCCGAGGTAGTCTGTGAGCAGATCAAGGAGAAAGAAGCACAGCGCCTTATGCGCCATGTCAGGGAAGATGCCTATGTGATCGCACTGGCGATCGAGGGGAAACAGCTTGATTCGGTAGAACTGGCACAAAAGATCGATCAGCTGGGGATTACAGGAAAAAGCCTGATCCAGTTTGTGATCGGTGGTTCTCTGGGACTGCATGAAAGCCTGCTGAAAAGAGCGGATTACAAGCTCAGCTTTTCCAGGATGACATTTCCGCACCAGCTGATGCGTGTCATATTGCTTGAGCAGATTTACAGAAGCTATCGGATCATTGCAGGTGAACCGTATCACAAATAGCACTTGACGCACAAATTCATATAAGATATACTATTTATGTCAAAGAGGACAACACATAGGTGTTGTCCTCTTTTTGTAGTGAGGAAGGAAACAAAGCGTTGTCGAATATTTGCGAAGCAAATGTACGGCGCAATAACCTGCAAAGCAGGTTATAGAAGGTTTCACCCGAACGTATTCTGTCATGCATCGCAGATGCATGATGCAGCCTCAGCCATCACCGAAGGCGATTAAGTATGGGATGAGGTTCAAGTAAGAGAAAATCAGATATTAAGAATAATATAAGCATAAAATGAAGCATACACAACAAGGAGGATGAAGTATGAATGGATTTATGGAAAAGCTGGCAGAGGTGCTGGTGACAGTCGATGATTTTGTATGGGGACCGGTGATGCTGATCCTATTGGTCGGAACAGGTGTCTTTCTGACAATACGGACAGGATTCCTGACCTGGCGGAATCTGGGGTATGCGATCAAGAGTACACTGAGTAAAGAGGCAAGACAGAAAACAAGAGGAAGCGGTGATATTTCACCGTTCTCTGCACTGACAACCGCACTTGCCGCAACGATCGGAACCGGTAACATTGTAGGTGTTGCAACAGCAATGGTGTCCGGCGGTCCGGGCGCACTTGTCTGGATGTGGATCAGTGCCTGTTTTGGACTGACTTCCAAGTTCAGTGAATGTATGCTGGCGATCAAATACAGAGAGGTCAACGAAAAGGGTGAAATGTCCGGTGGACCGATGTATACGATGAAGAAAGCGTTTAAACATAAAAAACTGGGCGCAATTCTTGGCTGGCTGTTTGCATTATTTGCGGTTGTTGCATCTTTTGGTATCGGTAACCTGACACAGGCAAATTCTATTGCGGAATCAGTCAAAACAACCTTCCATGTACCGGTTGCAGTGACAGGTATTGTGATCACAGCATTGGCACTTCTTATTATTGTAGGCGGTATTAAATCTATTTCCAAGGTATCCAGTGTAGTTGTACCGTTTATGGCGATCTTTTATGTGATCGCAGGTCTGATCATTATTATCGGAAATATCAGTAACCTGCCTGCAGGAGTATCTATGATCTTCCATATGGCATTTTCCGTAAAAGCAGTGGGCGGCGGACTTTGCGGTACGATCGTGGCATCCATGATGAGTGCAATGCGGTTTGGTGTTGCCAGAGGTGTTTTCTCCAATGAAGCAGGTATGGGTTCAGCAGCCATTACAGCAGCTGCAGCAACAACCGATCATCCGGTCAGACAGGGATATATCAATATGACAGGAACATTCTGGGATACGATCGTTGTCTGCACGATCACCGGTCTTGCGATTGCAAGCTCAGGTATACTTGGAGCGGTCAATCCGGACACCGGCGAACTGTATAAAGGAGCGGATCTGACGATCGCCGCTTTTAAGACTGTACTCGGAACACCGGGCGCATGGCTTGTCTGCATCGGTATCGCATTATTTGCATTTTCAACTATTTTAGGCTGGGAATATCATGGAGAAAAAGCATTTGAATATCTGCTTGGTACACATAAATATAATATGATCTACCGCATTCTCTTTTCCCTGATCGCCTATGTAGGTGCAACTACTTCTCTGGAGATCGTGTGGAATTTTTCCGATATTGCAAACGCGCTGATGGCGATTCCGAACCTGATCTGTCTGCTTGCACTGAGCGGTGAAATAGCAAAGGATATTAAAGAATTCCAGAAAGTGATCAAAGCAGAGAAGGCGATGAAGAAGCACTCTTAAGACGATACAAAAGTATACAAGCAGGTAATATCGGTATATAATAGAATAAGAACAGAAAGAGAAACGGATATCCATTTCTCTTTCTTTGCGTAACAGGAAATGACAGAGCGGGAGGTAAAAATGGAAAAACAGTATATTGCGATCGATCTGAAGTCTTTTTTTGCCTCTGTTGAGTGTGTGGAACGGCAGCTCGATCCGCTTCGGACCAATCTGGTTGTGGCAGATGCGACAAGAACGGAAAAGACGATCTGCCTTGCGGTATCACCGTCACTGAAGCAGTATGGGATTCCCGGAAGGGCAAGATTGTTTGAAGTGGTGCAGCGTGTGAAAGAAGTCAATAAAATGCGCCAGCAGCGCGCGGGACATCCGCTGACGGAAGAATCCTGGTTTGATGAAGAACTGAAGGCAGATCCGGATAAAAAGGTATCCTATCTTGTGGCACCACCACGCATGAGCTATTACATGAAATACAGTACAAAGATCTACAATATTTATCTGCGGTATGTGGCACCGGAGGACATTCATGTTTATTCGATCGATGAGGTGTTTATGGATGTGACCTCCTATCTGCAGACCTATGGAATGAATGCGCATGACCTTGCCATGCAGATGATCCGGGATGTGCTGCAGGAAACCGGTATTACGGCGACTGCAGGCATAGGGACAAATCTGTATCTGTGCAAGATCGCCATGGATATTGTGGCAAAGAAAATGCCGGCAGATGCATCCGGCGTTAGGATCGCACAGATAGACGAGCCATCATACAGGCAGCTTTTGTGGGATCACAGACCGCTGACCGATTTCTGGCGGGTTGGCAGAGGCTATGCAAGAAAATTGGAAAAATGCGGTATTTACACAATGGGAGATATTGCCAGATGCTCCCTCGGTAAACCGGAGGAATATTATAACGAGGAGCTTTTGTACAGGCTGTTTGGTATCAATGCGGAGCTTCTGATCGATCATGCGTGGGGCTGGGAGCCCTGTACGATCGCAGATATCAAAGCATATAAGCCGGAGGCAAAGAGCATCAGCTCCGGACAGGTGCTGAAATGCCCTTATCCCTGCGGAAAAGCGCGGCTTATTGTGCAGGAGATGACAGATCTTCTGGTGCTGGAGCTGGTAGAGAAGGGATATGTGACAGACCAGCTTGTACTCACGATCGGTTATGATATTGATAATCTGACTGATCCGGTTATTTTGAAAAAATATCACGGAGAGATCACGACAGACCGCTATGGCAGAAGAGTGCCAAAGCATGCCCATGGGACAGAAAATCTGGAGGAAGCGACTTCTTCCACCAAAAGGATCATGGAAGGTATGCTTTCGTTGTATGACAGGATCATCAATCCCAATCTGCTGATCCGCCGTATCACAGTTGTGGCGGCGCACCTTCAGCGGGAACAGGATGTCATGCAGGAGGAGACCTACGAACAGATGGATCTTTTCACGGATTATGAGCAGAAAAATAAGGAAAAGCAGGAAAAAGAGGAAGAACGCAGAAAAGAAAAGCAGATCCAGAAGGCAATTTTGAATGTGCAGAAAAAATATGGCAAAAACGCACTGATCAAGGGCATGAATCTGCAGGAAGGTGCCACGACAATGGAACGAAACCGGCAGATCGGCGGTCACAAGGCGTAAGAAAGGGAAAACATGCAGATCAGAAAGGATTCTTATGAAGATATCATAGGACTGGAACACCATCAGTCAAAAACACATCCGCATATGTCGATCCATGACAGGGCTGCGCAGTTTGCACCATTTTCCGCGCTGACGGGACATTGTGCAGCGATCGCGGAAACAGCAAGGCTGACAGAACATGAAATAGAGCTGGATGAGTATGTGATGGAGAAAATAGATGAAGAACTCCGGTGGCTGGCGGAGAACCTTGAAAGTAAGCCGCAGGTAACTATAACATATTTTGTGCCGGATGAGAAAAAAGATGGCGGCGCATTTGTCCAGAAGACCGGATACGTGAAAAAACTGGACAGTTACCAAAAGACAATACTGCTCGCGGATGATACATGTATTGATATAGAGAAGATTAAAGATATTGTTATAGATAAATAAAAAGATGCTATATATAAGCTGGCTGGAATATGCTATGATACTATTGTTCTGTGCGGAAGAAATGATGAAGTGCGGACAGAAAATGTGAGAGTGCGGAAAATATGCAGGAAGAAAAAATACGTTTAAATAAATATATGGCGCAGGCGGGGCTTTGTTCGCGGCGGGAAGCAGATAAGCTGATCGGGCAGGGGCGTGTCTATGTGAATGGTACGGTCGCCGGGCTGGGCTGTCTGGTCGGCACATCGGATAAGGTGCGGATCGGCAAAAAAGAGATCAAAGGAGCAGCAGATAAAGTGCTGATCGCTTTTTACAAGCCGGTTGGTGTGACGTGCACGGAGAAAGACCGTTTCGCGGATAAAAAGATACTCGACTATGTGAATACCAAAACGAGAGTGACCTACGCCGGGAGACTGGATAAGGATTCTGAGGGACTTATGCTTTTGACAAATGACGGCGAGCTCATCCAGAAGCTGATGAGAGGTGTGGAAAAGCATGAGAAGGAATATGTGGTAAAAGCAGAGAAAGAGATCACGCCTGAATTTCTGGAGAAGATGGCGGGAGGTATTTATCTGGAGGAGCTGCATCAGACAACAAGACCATGCAAGATCACGCAGGAGGGGAAATATACCTTCCGGATCATTTTGACACAGGGACTGAACAGGCAGATCCGCAGAATGTGTCAGGCGTGCGGAAACCGGGTAAAACAGCTCAGGCGTGTACGGATCATGAATATAACACTGGGTGATCTGCATAGCGGGCAGTCGCGTATGCTGACGAAGGAAGAGGCAGAGGAATTATATACGCTTGTCGGGCTTCAGGCTCCGGAACAGTTTCAAAAACAGATTTGAAACGTCCTGAGGGAAGAGCGCATATATAACAGCGGCAGAATATAGGAGAATAAGATGGAAGAAAAGATAGCAAGAATGCGGGAACTGATCCCTGTTTTACAAAAAGCATCCAGGGCATATTATGCACAGGACACAGAGATCATGAGCAATTTTGAATATGACAGATTATATGATGAACTGCAGGCACTGGAGGCAGAAACCGGTATCGTGCTTTCGGGTTCACCATCGGTAACGGTCGGATATGAGGCCGTGGATGCGCTGCCCAAGGAGCGGCATGAAAAACCAATGCTTTCGCTTGCAAAGACAAAGGAACGAGAAGAACTGAAGAGCTGGCTCGGCGATAAGGAAGGACTGCTTTCCTGGAAGCTGGACGGTCTTACGATCGTGCTCACTTATGAAGGAGGACAGCTTGTAAAAGCAGTAACACGCGGAAACGGGGAAGTCGGCGAAGTCATTACACCGAACGCCAGAGTGTTCCGGAACATACCGGGCAGGATCCCATACCAGGGAAGTCTGGTGCTGCGCGGGGAAGCGGTTATTCCGTACTCCGAGTTTGAAAAGATCAACGCACAGATCGAAGATGCGGATGCCAAATATAAAAATCCGAGGAATCTCTGCAGCGGATCGGTCAGGCAGTTAAATAATGAGATCACAGCAAAAAGAAGCGTGTACTTCTATGCATTTTCTTATGTAAAAGCCGAGCTGGACGGCGCACAGCCGCCGTTTGAAAATGACCGTGAGAACCAGTTCCGTTTTTTAAAGGAGCAGGGCTTTGATGTAGTACCATATAAACGGGTAAATGCAGATACGATCCTGGCAGAGATCGAATGGTATGCACAGGCAATACAGACATATGATATTCCGTCCGATGGACTGGTGCTTTGTTATTGCGATCTGGCTTATTCTGCTTCTTTGGGTCTGACGGCAAAATTCCCGCGTGATTCAATCGCTTTTAAATGGGCGGACGAAACAGCAGAGACCACCCTTTTGGAGATCGAATGGAGTCCAAGCCGTACCGGACTCATCAATCCGGTAGCAATATTTGAACCGGTCGAGCTGGAAGGAACGACAGTCAGCCGCGCCAGTGTTCATAATATCAGTGTGATGAAAGCATTATCACTTGGCATTGGTGATAAGATCACCGTTTATAAAGCCAATATGATCATTCCGCAGATCGCGGAAAACCTGACAAAGAGCGGCGTGAAGGATATCCCCGCGCATTGCCCTGCGTGCGGTGCTGACACGAAAATCGAAGCGGCAAATGAGGCAGAGGTATTATATTGTACCAACCCGGACTGCCCGGCAAAAAAGATCAAGTCATTTGCACTGTTTGTCAGCCGTGATGCACTCAATGTAGATGGTTTGTCGGAGGCAACTCTGGAGAAGTTCATCGGTAAAGGCTTTATCCATTCCTTTGCGGATATCTTTCATCTGGAGCAGCATGCGGATACGATCAAAGAAATGGAGGGCTTTGGCGAAAAGTCCTGCAAAAATCTCCTCGACAGTATCGACAAAGCAAGACAGACAACTCTGCCAAGGCTGATCTATGCGCTGGGGATCGCAGGGATCGGTGTTGCCAATGCAAAGGTACTGTGCAGATATTTTGACTATGATCTAGAGAAGATAAAATCGGCAGACGTGGAAGAACTGTCGAAAATAGATGGTGTCGGGGAAGTGCTGGCAGGCGGCATCAGAGCATATTTTACGAAAAATGAAAATCTGTCAGCACTGGACAACTTATTGAAAGAGCTGGAACTTGAGAAGCCGGAAGAAAACACACAACAGCAGACGCTGGCAGGTAAGGTATTCGTGATCACAGGCTCACTGGAGCATTTTGCCAACCGGAATGAGCTCAAGGAGCAGATCGAGCAGCGTGGTGGCAAGGTAACAGGCTCTGTGACCGGAAAGACAGATTATCTGATCAATAATGATATTACCTCGACATCCGGAAAAAACAAAAAAGCAAAAGAACTTTCGGTTCCGATCATTACAGAAGAAGAGGCTATGCGGATGCTGTAACTATTATCAAATCCGCGCAGATGTGCTATACTATAATGAGTCCCGGCGAAACCGGGCGGCTGCGAAGCAGGCATTTGGTTTCCACGGACTCATTAACGAGCAAACGGTCTGCGGAGCAGACAGAGAGCACCGTAGGTGCGTGTTTGCGAGTATATATGAAAAACCAAGCGACTGCGAAGCAAAAACAGAAATAGAGGATAGTAAGAAATGCCGATTAAAATACAAAGCGACCTCCCCGCAAAGGGAATACTGGAAAATGAAAATATATTCGTCATGGACGAAGGAAGAGCAGTCAGTCAGGAAATCAGACCGTTGAAGATCTGTATCCTGAATCTGATGCCGCTCAAGGAAGAAACAGAGCTTCAGCTTCTGAGAGCATTGTCTAATACACCGCTGCAGGTGGATGTGGATTTTATGAAAACGAGCACACATGTTTCGCAGAATACTTCTGCGAACCATCTGAACCGTTTTTATTCCACCTTTGCAGAGCTGAAGGATAATAAATATGATGGACTGATCATCACCGGAGCACCGGTGGAACAGATGGCGTTCGAAGAAGTGGATTACTGGGAAGAGCTTTGCATGATCATGGAATGGTCCAAGAAGCATGTCACGTCCACGCTGCATATCTGCTGGGGCGCACAGGCGGGACTGTATTATCATTTCGGACTGCCAAAGATCCAGCTTCGGGAAAAGCTGTTTGGTATTTTTGAGCATAAGGTAATGAACCGGAAAATACCGCTTGTCCGAGGCTTTGATGATTATTTCATGGCACCAAACAGCCGCTATACAACGGTCAGTGCAAAGGCGATCCATGATTGTCCGCAGCTTATTGTACTGGCAGAATCCGAAGAAGCGGGCGTGCTTTTGTGTATGACAGAGAATGGCAAACAGATCTTTGTCATGGGACATCTGGAGTATGACCGGGTTACCCTGCAGAAGGAATACGAAAGGGATTTGGCAAAGGGGCTTTCCATCAAACTTCCGGTCAATTATTTTCCGGAGGACGATCCGACGAAAAGACCGCATCTGCAATGGCGTGCCCATTCCAACAATCTTTACAGCAACTGGCTGAACTACTATGTATATCAGGAAACGCCGTATGATATTAACCAAATCCAGTAATATGGGATGGTATTTCCGAAGCGTGATGCCGGCGGACAATTCTGGGATCATTTTTGATTCAATGGCATAATATACAGGTGGGTAAAAAGGAGAATAAGTTTAGGATAAAAATAAGAATTGTCAATGCTTTGCAGTAATGGTATAGTTATTGCAAAGCATATTTTCTTTTCGGAAGCTTTCTGCTTCCGGCGAACCATATCTTTATGATGTTGTGCGTTATGCAGCATATCTGTTCATCTTTTAGAAAATCCATGCTTGTAACTAAATAAGAGCAGGGATTTGCGAAAGATAACATGACAGCTTGCAGAGCAGATAAGGATATAGATGAGGATGTCTGGTCTGTAAAGGATATGGCAGTATGTCTGAAAATGTCATAGCAAAGCAACTTCCTGCGGTATACCAAAGGAGGATGCTTATGGCACAGAAAGACAAGAAAAGAAACTATCGCAGCAATGGCAACAGGGAATACAAAAGTGATGT
>Ga0129312_1001463_pt1 | contig 13737 bp, 11 predicted proteins | sample O827metagenome_FD_94434 | JGI IMG/M metagenome (GOLD analysis project Ga0129312, IMG submission 94434) | Orangutan group fecal microbial communities from Wisconsin, USA - O827 metagenome | ecosystem: Host-associated > Mammals > Digestive system > Large intestine > Fecal | place: USA: Wisconsin... | reverse complement strand
TATGTCTACTCCGGAGGATGTTCTTCCTTCTGCATCCGAATACTTAAGGATCTATTTTTCCGGCATCTCCGGTCTTCTCATCTACAATATGGGAAGTGCGGTGCTGCGAGCAGTCGGAGATACAAGACGCCCCCTTTTATTCCTCTGCTTTTCCAGCATATTAAATACGGTACTCGATCTTATCTTTGTGATCGTGTTTGATCTTGGGATCGCCGGCGTGGCGTATGCAACGATCCTGTCCCAGTTTATTTCCGCTGCTTTAGTCCTTGTAGTTCTCACTCTGGATGGCGGCAGCTATCATCTTGTCTGGCAGGATCTCCGTATTGACCGCCCTACGTTCCGACAGATCCTGTCCATCGGACTTCCGGCCGGCTTCCAGCAGTCCCTGACAAGCTTTTCAAACGTCTATGTTCAGTCTTATGTAAACTATTTCGGCTCCGCGTGCATGGCAGGCTGGAGCTGCTATACAAAGATCGACCAGTTCATCTTCCTTCCTCTCCAGAGCATAAATCAGGCAGCCACGACCTTTGTGAGCCAGAATATCGGTGCTCAGGATATCAAACGCGCCAAGCGCGGCTCCAGGACGGCCTTCTATATGTCAACCGCCATCACCATCGCTATATCTGCGATTCTCTGGTTTACCGCAGGTCAGTTTGTATCGCTGTTTAATCAGGATCCTTCCGTGATCAGCTATGGCGTACTGTTTATCCACACAAACAGTACCCTAACCTTTACCTGCTGTGCGACACAGATCTTTTCCGGATCCCTGCGCGGTGCCGGAGACTCAAAAACACCCATGCTCGTCATGCTGTTTTCTTATGTCCTGTTCCGTCAGATTTACCTGTATGTGATCACACAGTTTATCAACACCCCTGCCGTTGTAGGCTTCGGTTATCCTCTCGGCTGGATCGTCTGTTCCCTTTTAACCTCATATTTCTACTTTAGGGGCAGCTGGGAAAAACGGCTTCACCTGTCGTAACCCCTCAGCACCTGATCCAGAATATCCGCAAGGGGTTCCATCGCATTTTTCGCTTCTTCAAATGTATTCGTCTGGGCGCCGACCTCGATAAGTGCCGTCCGCGCCCGGACATGCTGATTGTATCTTAAACCCTTCAGGTATATCTTTCTCGTAAATCCCGGATATTTTCTTTTTGCCAGAAGCTGCAGTCTGAAGCTGAAGGCAAGATTTGCCTCCCGGTTCGGATTCGGCAGATACTCGATCGGCCCCTCCGGCGTCTGGGAGAGACCGTTAAAAAACATGATCTGGGCCGTTGGTTTTCCGTTTATCTCCTTTACAAGATGCATGCCCTCCGGCACACCATCGCGGTGGATATCTAAAACCACCTTGATGGATGGGTTATCCTGCAGGATCCCGTTTATCCCATCCAGAGCGTATGTATAGGCCCGGCTACGGTCGAGCTTTCCGTTCCGCAGATCATAAACATTTGTATCATGGATGACATGATAGCCGCGCGCCGTTAAAAGCTCCTGTAGGTATGCTCCGACGCCGGTGATAACCGCCTCCGGATTTTGTAAATGATCTGCATATTCCTCTTGGGAATGAGTGTGGTAGATCAAGATCTGGGGCTCATCCTCATTCTTTTCCAGCATAAGCTCCGCCTTCAGGAATTTTTCTGCGTCAATAAGCTCTCTGCCGGCCGTCGTATTCGTGTGAACCTCATAAAAATTTTTCATCACGTAATCATGATCCGCTAATTTCTCCATGATAATGCCTCCCGTGCCTAAACGCCCCGCCTCCTGCAGACCGGAGGAGGCACATTCAAAGCCTGCGGTATCGACAGGAGAACGATTCTCGTCCTGACCTTTGCCGGATGAGATTTCTGAGTTTTCTGTGCCGTCGGTATTTCCGGCAGAGGCTTCTGTACTTTCTGTATCTCCGATATTTCCGGCAGAGGTTTCTGATCTCTGAGCATTGCCGGATGACTTCTCTGAGTTTTCTGTACCTCCGGTATTTCCGGCAGGAGCTTCTAACCTCTTAGCAACGCCGGATGGCTTCTCCGGGGCTTCTGTACCGCCGGCTTCGCTAAGCCATGCCAGGAGCGGGATCTGCCTGTCGACGGCAAAGGCATATTTTTTCTCCGAAACCTCCGGAAAACAGCTCTCAAGGATCACCTCTGCCACCCGGATCCCATATTGTCTGCTGCAATCTGATAAAATGTGCAGCCGCATTTCTCCTTTCCCTGCAAACAGCAAAAATGCCGCAGCCATCATCACGCTCATCACAGCCGCACGAATAAGCGGACGCTTTGCCCTGATCCTTCGTATCCGGTAATGCCATCTCTGTCTCATTTCCACGCCCGCTGTTTTTCTCACTCTATTTTATGTTCGATCCCACAGCTTCATCACCGAAAGAGTGCCTCCTGTATCGCTTCTGAGATGGTGATGCTAAGATCCTCCACTCTCTCGTCAATATTGTGGGGAGTTACGTACATCGGGCCAAATTGTGGTTCTAAGATCTCCCTTATAAGCTCATACTGTTCTTCCTGATCCATATTTTCCATATAGTCCCCATAATTTTTTACACATGTCTCTTTCTTTAATGCCTCGATCATAGCACCCACCGTACCGTGAACCACGGCAGCCGCGCCGACTACGGTTGGTACTCCGATGGCAAACACAGGGATCCCCAGACTTTCTCTTGTCAGACCATTTCTATGGTTCCCAACTCCGGAGCCGGGATGGATCCCCGTATCCGTAAGCTGTATCGTTATACCAAGACGATGGATGCTTCTTGCCGCCAGCGCATCGATGGCCAGCACGGCAGCCGGTTTGGTCTCCGCAATGATGCCTCGTAGGATCTCCGCAGTTTCCATACCATTCTGGGCCATCACACCGGGAATGATCCCGCTTAAGATCGGATATCCATTCTCACGGCAGAAGTCCCTTCCGTATTCCATATTTAAATGTCGTGTCATCGGAAGCTTTTCAAGGACACGCGGACCGAGAGAGTCCGGCGTTGCGTCAGGATTTCCAAGTCCTACTGCCAAGATCCCGCCATCCTTACCGGGGCAGATGCCATTTTGCTTTAACAATGCTCTCAGCATTCGGGAAAGCTCATCGACCACCTCTTTATGCCCGTCTCCCGACCGTTCCTTTAAGCCCTCTGCTTCCAACGTGAGATACGTTCCCACGGGCTTTCCCATATTTCTTTCTCCCTCTTTATTTTTAATGACCACCTCGGTAAGAGAGATTCCTGAAGCCTCATCCTTGCTTTCTCTTAAGGATACTCCCTTTATCTCACCGCCGCTCCCGGGAAAGCTCTCCTTTTCCTCCACGGCCAGATCCGTATAGACACAAAACGGCTCTCTTTTATTCTGCATCAGCGTCCTCCCTTATTTCTATATTTCGTTTCTATTTTTCTCAAAAAAGCGCGAAATATGTATTGACAAGCCCATAAAAATTCGCTAAAATACAATAGTATGTTTACATTGAACTGTCCGTGTCCAGACTTTGATGCAAAACAAACAGTGAATATTTTTTATCATAATGGAGGTGTACAGATTGGCTAACATCAAATCTGCAAAGAAAAGAATTTTAGTTGCTGAGACAAAGGCTGCTAGAAACAAAGCAATCAGATCAAAAGTTAAAACTTATGTGAAGAAAGTTGACGCTGCAATTGCTGCCGGTGACAAGGCTGCTGCACAGGCTGCACTTCTTGCTGCTACAAGCGAAATCGACAAGGCTACTTCCAAGGGTGTATATCATAAGAATACTTCTTCCAGAAAAGTATCCCGTTTGTCCAAAGCCGTTAGCGCAATGGCTTAATCAATCATAAGACTGGATATAATGCATAATATTTAAAACGCTTTCCCGTGTGGTGTGTCGGGAAAGCGTTTTTATTTACGCGAACAACGAGCCAAAGTCCGCGCATGCGCGAGACCTTGGCGACTGTCGCGATAACAAGGGGAAACTCGCGAAGCGTGTTTTCGCTTGTTTTCAGTTAAGGCAAACTTGTTCTTTTGCTTTTTTGTTCTTTTAAACTTTTCTGCAGTTTCCTGCGATCAAAAGCTCCACCGCCAGCCGATCTGATAAGCGTCCTGTCTTGACAGCCTCCTCCGATTCCACACACATTTCAACACAGGATAAGATCTGTTCCCGGGAAAAAGCCTTTGCCTGAGTCATCAGCTTTCCTGCCGCAAAGGGAGGAACCTTCACTTTTGCGGCAATGGTCTTTCTGTCACAGCCCTTATTGGCCAGCTCCTTGACCTGTAAAAGCTGATTGAACTGTCTTGCGATCAGAAAAAGGATCCGCATCGGAGGCTCCTTCAAGGTCAGAAGATCCTCATAAAGCTCCATAGCCCGTCGGGTATTTCCCGCAACAATGGCTGCGACCATCTCAAAGATCCGGTTTGTGATATGGACGGTTCCCACGGCATCCACATCCTCCTTCGTGATCACTTCCCGATCCATGGCATAGCATACCAGCTTTTCCAGCTCAGTCTTAATATTTTCCATATCGTCCCCGGTCCGCTCCAGAAAGTATTCCATCACCTGTCTTGTGATCTTTTTTCCGTCACGGGAGAGGACACCGGCTGCCCATTTCATAAGCTCGCCGCTTTCCTGCTTATTAAGCTCTGCAGCATAACCAAGCTCTTTGACCTTCTTATAAAGCTTTCCCCGCTTATCCACCTCGCTCTCGCAGAAGATCATACAGGTGGTCTCCGGCATAGTGGCAAGATAGGAGCCCAGCTCCTCCTGGGCTCCTTTAAAGAATCCGCTTCCGTCGATCAGGATCAGGCGATGCTCCGAAAAGAAGGGCATAGTATCTGCTAAGCTGATGATCTCCTTTACATCCGGGTTTTTTCCCTCGAAATAATTGAAGTTCATCGTATCCTCGCCCACGATTGCTTCCTTCAGTCGCTTTTTATAGCTGCTGACCAGAAACGGTTCATCCCCATAAAGAAGATATATCTGTTTAAATGTTTTGTTCTTCAGATCCTGATTCAGTGTCTGCATCGTCATTCCCTGCTATCTTTAATTTTTCTGTCTTATTTCGTTCCGTCCCATGCACCCTCTGCCGACAGATTATAGCCATCCGGGCTTTTCTGCCCCTGAAGCATGGAGCCTGCTGCACCCTTTGTGCTGTCCTGATTAAAGTAATACCACTTTCCGCTGATCAGCTGCCATCCGGTCTTCATATAGCCGCCGGATGGATTCAGATAGTACCACTTTCCGTCTCCGGCATTCTGGAACCATCCCGTCTTCATGCCGGAATCCGCATCGATATAGTACCATTTCGCTGCGCCATGATCCCATACCCAGCCACTCTTAAGAAGGGCATCCGCTCCGAATGCGTACCATGCTCCGTTGATCTTCTCCCACAGCACCTGTTCCTGCATTGCTCCGGCTGCATCCTTAACCATTGTTCCGGCTGCAAGGCTTCCGTTTGCGTACCGGAATCTCCAGCCTCCTGCTGCATTTTTATCATCCTTCTGCCAATTACTGCGACCAACTCCATTCTGACCGCTCACCGGTTTCGTGATAATGCCGTTAATGCTGTTTACCAGTCCCTTCACCGGATCAGAAGAAAATGTTCCGGGATCCTCTGCCTTCGGCTCAGAGGTCTTATTCGGGCCACCGGATGTGGAGGTCACCTTTCCGCTTGAACCGCCCGAGGAGCTCCCGCCGGAGGAACTTCCGCCTGAGGAGCTTCCGCCTGAGCTACCCGAAGAACCGCCTGAGGAGCTTCCACCGGAGGAGCTTCCCGTATAGGTTCCCACACGGATCTGGGAACGGAATTCTGCTGTCTTTTCATTCAGCTCTTTTGCTGCTTCCACTACCTCTGCATCTGTCTTTGCCGTTGTCTTCGCCTTTTCTGCCTTTGTGATGGCCGCCTCAAGTGTCCGCATCGTCAGGGTCGGAACAAAGCGCGTTCCCTTATCAACTCGCTTCGGGGCCTTATCAGAAGCAATCACTCCTTCCTTTGCCTTGCGTGCATCCTGGATCGCTGCATCGATAAGGGCGTCTGTCAGAGTGATCGTCAACTCTCCGTTTTTGTAATGGATCGTGTAATTCTCATTTCCGCCCGAAACGGTTCCGCCATAAGGGGTGATCGTATAAACGCCATTTTTTGAAGTATCTGCCGCTGTATCCTTAAACATGATACCGCTCATCGTATCTGTTCCCTGAAGACCGGTCACCGCTGCTGTGTAGGAGGGCTTCGGCGCTCCCACCTTGATGGAAAAGCTGTCTGCCGTTACTGTAAGCTCTGCTGCTGTCACCGTGAGGACTGCGGGCTTATATTGAATATCATAATTGCTGCCGGTAAACCCGCTCGGTGTGATACTGTAGCTTCCCACCTTATCATACTGCTTATAATTAAACTTATAAGAAATTCGGCCTTTCAGATCACTTACCTTATCGGTACCGAGAAAGCCGCTGTAGGTAACTCCCGCTCCCTGTGGCTGTTCCCCGTAAACGATCGTATTGGGCTTTGCCGTAACGGTAAGCACGGCCGGAGCGATGATAAATTCCTTGCGGATCGGTGTCCAGTTTTCATTGCTGTCAGAAGCTGCGGAAACCGTCAACGATGCGGTTCCGGCATTCCGGTTATTCTCATAAGCTACAAGATAAGAGCCTGTCGGCATCTCGATGCCGTCCTTCTTTACAGAAAGTCCGTTTCCGGCTGCCGGAGTGATCTGGCTTCCGGTATATGTGTAGGAACCGTTTACATCGACCGTCACGGTGTTGATCGTTTTTGCCTTGACCGTGTAAGGAATATATACCTTGACCGATGCAGCATTCCCCTCCAGACAATAATTTCCGCTATCGGCACCGCTCAACGAAACCTCCACCTGCACCTCGGCAGTCCCGACATTCTCCGTTGGAAAAGCCGGGAGCGGTCTCCTTATATCGACACTTACGGCATCTCCGGTGAGGATCCCTTCTGCACCGTCTGATGTAACCTTTAAGCTTCCTGACTCTGCGTCGGAAGGTACCAACGTGGTTCCGTCATACACCTTCTGGAGCTTAAACGAACCCGCTTCAACCTTAAGAATTCTCTTTAAAACATGGATCGACGTATTGGCTTCCTTTCCTGTAGCTATGGCGCTTCCGGTATATTTTGCATAGATCGTATGATCGCCGGCCTTAAGGCTGTTCTTATCCAGCCGGATCGTTGCCTTTGCTCCGCTTACCGACTGAGGATCTCCGAGCTTTTGGCTATCCACCAGCCCATCCAGATAAAACTGAACGGAGCCCTCCGATTCTCCGGACGGATCTACAAGAACTGCGGATACCTCTATCTCATCCCCATAGAAGGATGTACTCTTATCCGTTGTAAGGGTAAGTCCCGGTGCAGCTGTGTATGAATAATCAGAAGCAGAAAGCTCCAGACTGTTTCCATACAGCTCCTTCGTTGTATTGTCAAAGGTATAGGTGATCGTATTGGTGCCGATCGTGACCTTATACTGTCCTTCGCCTGTCTTTGTCCCGCCGACCATAAACAGCTTATCCGGAGCTCCGATCGTTTCCAAATCACAGTTTGTCACATCCACAAGATAGTTTTTTCCACCGGTGGACACGATATTCCACATGTGGTTTTCTGCTGTACCGTCATCTTTCTTCATTGTCCCCGTAACGGTATAGCAGGAAAGCGCTGGATCCGAAAATCTGGAAAGTCCCTCTGTGCTTCCGAGGGGATCATCCGCCACACCGCAGGTTAGATCGCAAAGATACTGGAATGCCTTCGCATATCCTTCACAGACTACCTTCACATCGGTTTTTCCGGAAAATACATCCAGCATCTGCCACGGACTTCCATAGGCCATAGACGAATCGGCAGCTGCAGCGCTGTCATAAGACACACGATCGCAGATCTCTTTCTTATAAGCAGAAAGCTTCTTGTAATCACTTTTCGCTTTGTTGTCGGTAACGATTATTTCTGCATTTCTTTTTACTGCCGCCAACGTTGTCCCGAGATCAGAGATCGTTTTTACTTTATATTTGCTGCCATCCTGATACTCCTCTGCAACCACAAATTTGAAGGTCCACTTTGAAACACGCCCCGTTAATGTAGTACCCGTTTTAGAGGCCTCCATCTGGATCTCCGTAGACATTCCTTTTGTCTTGTCAAACCAGTAGAGGCTGTAAGGACAATCCATTAAAAGGCAGTCTAAGATAAGCTCTGTATTGATCGCAGGATGTGTCTGGATCAGGCTCTTATCTTCCTCGGTAAGGTCTCCGGATGTTGTGGAGGTCCATGTTCCCTTCGTTGTATCCGGATTTACGATCTCGATGCCGGTACCGGATTTTTCCCCCTTGGCGATCTTTTCGATCTCAGCCTTTAAAAGCGTATATATTTTTTTATCAGGCTCCGAAAGCTTCGCTTCTCCATAATTTCCAAACAGGCTGATCCCGAAGTCTGATCCATAGAGAAACTGCTGCACATAGCCGTTAAGCAGCTCATCATTATCCGGCAGCTCCTGCTCCGGATATTCAACCGTTTCTTCCGTAAAAGTAAACGTCTCTGTTATTTCCTTCTTTGCAGCCATATCCGGTGTCTTTGACGCATCCGATTTTCCGGTTTCCTTTTTGGCATTGGATCCCGTTGCCGCTGCTTCTGCATTCGATCCGCTTGCTGTTTTAAGCTTTACGTTAGCCAAGCCCATATCTGACCGCATCGTTGTATCAGACGCTTCGACTGACTGTGCAAATGTGTTGTTCTCTCCGTTCCCATAATCGGCAAACGAAGGGAATACGATCGTATTTACTGCAAGACATGCTGCGGTAAACACGCTCATTACCTCTTTTATCTGTTTTTTCATCTTGCGCTTCCCCCTATCAAAAGATACTCGCAACCTGCTGTTTTTGCCTGTTCTCCGTCAGGCGATCCTTATTTAGATATTACTATATAACGCTTAAAAATACAAGTTATCCGGCACTTTTGTCTGCAAGATCCACTATCCACTTTTTTATCCTCAGGCCTTGTCCGTCCGAGTAAAGCTCTATAGCTCCGCACTCACCTGTCCCCAAAAGCTTTGCTCCCGCACTCTGAAGTCTTTCCACCGTATCCGGAGCAGGATGACCATATCTGTTTTTCCTGCCGTAAGAAAGCACAGCGAGCTTCGGACTGATTTTTTCAAGAAATTCCATAGAAGACGAGGTGGCCGCCCCGTGATGGCCTGCCTTCAGAACGGTTACAGGCCCAAGCCCTTCTTCCGTATCTTTTTTTATAAACGTTCCACTATAACGCTCAGGCTCCGAAGTCTCCATTAGCCTTCTCTCTCCGCCCTCCTCCAGATCTCCCGTTAAAAGAAGCCGAAACTCTCCGTACCGGATCAGAAATACCAGGGACTGATCGTTTCTCTCCCGGATGATCTCCCCCTCTTGCGGATATAAACAGATAATCTCTACATCCGGCCCTAAAATACCGTTAAAATGGTCTCCCGTTTTTCCATACCGGACTGGGATCTCACTTTCTTCTGCTTTTTTTCCAAGACGGCTGCTGGCCTCATCCTCTCTCCCCGCTTCCGAAAGGATCAATTCTTTTATTTTAAGCTCCTTTAGTTCGAGGATCTCCCGAATGCCGTTGATGTGATCGGAATCCCCATGTGTGGCTGCCACCGCATTGATCCGGCTTATCCCACGGCTTTTTAAAAACGGCACCAGAATATCTTTTCCCGGTGTCCTTTTCTGACTGCTCCCACAATCCACCAGAAGGCTGTCTTTCCCCTTTTGAAGAAATATGCAATCCCCCTGTCCCACATCAAGGAATGTCACGACAAGTCTATCCGGAGATACAGGTCGAAGAATCAGGAGGGCTATAATTAGAACAACTCCGGATAAGCTCCGGAAAATAGAGCTTTTTTCGGTAAGCAAAAAGACAGCTGCAAGGATTCCGATGTAAGCCCCTGCAATCTGCCAAAAGTCTGGCCTTCCCCATGTAAGTCTGGCATGGGGCAGGCTTAAAAACAGGCTTCCGGCTCTTTCGTAGATCCAGAATATATTGTGGGCTCCGCCAAAAAGGAGCCCGGCGGCAGGGAATGCAAATAAGGCTGCGAACATTCCTAGGACTCCGGAGATCACAACACCTGTCATAAGCGGCACCACAAGAAGATTGATCCATATCCCATATAACGGGATCTCGAAGGAATGGAACAGAATTACAGGCGCTGTTACTGCCTGGATCGATCCGCTCACAAGGAGCATTCCGGCTATATTTCCGGCTTTCGTTTTCTTTACCAGATAACCGCCCGGAAAGTAGACAGCTCCCACGGCCAAAAAGGAAAGCTGGAAGGCTGCCTGGGTTAAAAGAAACGGCCTCCGAAGGAGAAGCAGACATGCACTTACGGCGGCGGCTGAAGGAAGATCATAGGTTCTCCCGGTCGCTTCGGCAAGGAAGTGGATCCCTGTCATACCGATGGCACGGATCACAGACGGTGCGCCCCCGGTCATGATCCCATAAAGGAGCAAAATCCCCCACGCAATCCCTCCGGACATCCCGTACCCTATTCCGCAGCTTCTTAAGCTCCGCCACAGAGCCATTCCGATCAGGGAAATGTGAAGACCCGTCTGGGGTTTTACCCTGTATAAAATATAGCAAGTTCTTTCTTATTTATATGTGAATAAAACCTACTAAAATTTGAGGGATAAGTGTGTCTGCTAATGCTCCCCCATCTTATCCCTCAAACATTCCTTATTCCTCTAGTAAAAATCGATGTTTGTAATAACATTCTCGTCCACAGTAACTACGGTTTTTATTTCCATAGGCGATAAAAGTTTTACCGCATTGTTGGCATATCAACTCATATTCGGCTTTAGCACTTTTCTTTGCTTTCTCTGGATGCAATTTCCACCATTGCCTTCTATGTTCTTCACAACAAAATTTCTTAGGTCTTCCAGTCCTATTTTGAAGAAGCTCAATCCCACACATTCTGCATCGATTTTCATCCTTTAAAGTATATGCTATAGAATTGCCATAACCAGAATATCCGTGCCTTTTGCAGTAATTTCTTACAACATCTCTGGATAATCCAATTTTATTACCTATAGCCTTGTACCCCAGTCCTTCATTCCTAAAACATAATATTTGTTTCTTCTGTTCTTCTGTCATAATGCAACACTCCTTTTCTTTTTTGTATAACTATATATCACTCTAAGTGCTGCATTTATCCAGTTATTTCACACCATAATACTACCAATATAATGTGGACAAATTATGTTATATTTGTAACAAAAAATAGCATGGCTGTCAAACCATAGCCACACTATTTTTTGATAATCAGATTATTGTTCATTTTCTCTTTCTGTAAAAAGCACCCCGTAATCGAACATCTTCATGCTCTGATATCTGCCTATACTCATGAGATTTGATATGATGATCTCCACATCCTTGTCTTCCGTGTCCGGCAATCCAAGTCTTCTGCATACCCGCTCATACGCTTCAAGCATCTGTGAATATAACTTTTCGCAGTATTCCCCTTCTGCAAACTCATCTTTTACCACACTGCTTTCTGCAACCGGGTACTCCTCAAGATTGTAGCTTCCGTTCATCAGATCATAGATTTTTGTTTTGAACTCCTCATCTTTTACACTCATTATGTATCCTCACTGCTTTCTTCTGCCGTGGAAAGTGCATAGAAAAAGGGGAAACAATCAATCAGATACAATTGAACTGCTTCCCCTTATTTCTTCAATGTTCTCACGAAGTTCATTAAAATTCTCCGCTCATCAGCATTTAGGTTATCCCATGTTTCCAATATCTCTTCCTGCTCATCTGTCAGATCTGGTCTCATGCCGTCCCCGGCAAAAAACTGTGCGAGTGAAATTCCGAATGCATCACAGATTCTTTCCAAAGTCGGTATCGTTGGAATGCTCTCTTTCTTGATTATATTCCCTAAAGCTGTCTGTGACATATCAGTGAGCTGTGCGAGTCGGTACTTGGAAACCTTATGCTTGCTGCATAATTCTTTTACCCTTTTCGGGATATAGTCCTCTGTACGCAAGTAAATTACACCTCTCTTCTGCTCTGCGATACATTTATTTTAACCGCAAATCAGAATAAATATTAGAACCATATCTCTTTAGCAATTTACTCCATCGTACTTTACTATATAGGTAAAAAAATATGAACAGCAGCACACCGCAGTTCAATATGTTTTTCTTATAATTCCTTGTTTTTCCTTGATTTCTTCACTCCCATGTTGTCCAGTTCCACCATCAGCATAGCATCTTTTACACTGCCCATCAATAAAAATCGTTCGACAAATGTCTACACATATTTACATTCCGTTATCCGGCAATACTCCACTCTGCTTGATTAAATTACATAACTTTTTACCACTCACTGATAGATAATCTATTTGCGTAAGAAAAAGAAACAGGAGGTAACATTATGAATGAATCACTTTCGTCTGTAAATCATAAGCAGATCGGATACCGCATTAAGGAAGTCAGAGAACAGAACAATTTTTCACAGGCACGGCTTGCAGAGGAGACGGAACTCTCCATATCCTATATAAGCCATATTGAGAATGCAAAACGCAAGGCAAGCCTTGAATCCATCATCCGAATTGTAAATGCCCTTGGAATAACGGTCGATGAACTGCTCGCCGGAGTCCAGCTACACAATCCGACAGCCTATCAGACCGACCTTGATCTGCTGATGGCTGAGTGTACGGAAAATGAGAAACGCTTCATTTACGAAATGGTAAAAGCAAGCATCGACAGCATGCATAAAAACGGATGGCATATCTCGGATGATAAAGCCTAGATGCTGCGGCACACTATTTTCACACATAAAATTTTGCTTTGGAATAGACTATACGGATATGCCTGTCCGCATGGTCTATTTTATTTTCGTATGAAAATTTTATAATAAACCACATCATAAGAAAAAGGTGGTAAGACATGAGAGATAATGAACAGAAGGCCGGCTCTGTTGCTGACCAGAAAAACAAGATCAGGGAACGGTATAAAGGTGTCAGCATTGATGAACTTGACGTGATTCCTGCACTTCCGCAGGAAGATATATTTGCAGTTGAAAATGAACAGAGGGTAGCCGTTTATGCAAGGGTATCCACGGACGATCCAAGACAGACATCTTCTTATGAGTTACAGAAAAACCATTACCACGATGTCATCAGCAAAAGTCCGAACTGGAAGCTCGTACAGATCTATGCGGATGAAGGCATCTCCGGCACTTCCCTACAGCACCGTGACCAGTTTAAATTGATGATTGAGGACTGCAAGAAAGGTGAAATCGACCTTATCGTTACCAAGAGCGTATCCCGTTTTGCCAGAAATGTCGTGGACTGCATAGGATATGTCCGTGAACTGCTCGCTCTCCCGCATCCTGTCGGTGTCTTTTTTGAGACGGAAAGGCTGAATACCTTTGACCCGAAAAGCGAAATGGTACTCTCTTTCATGGCTACCCTCGCACAGGAAGAAAGCCATACAAAAAGCGAGATCATGAATGCTTCCATTGAGATGCGTTTCCGAAGGGGAATCTTCCTCACACCGACACTTCTCGGTTACGACCATGACGAGGACGGGAATCTGGTAGTCAATGAAGATGAAGCAAAAATCGTGCGTCTGATATTCATGATGTACTTAAACGGCTGCACCTGTCAGGAGATTGCCGATACCCTGACGGAACTGGGCTGTGAAACAAAGAAAGGGAATACCGTCTGGTCTCCCGGTTCGATCCTTCAGATACTGCAGAACGAAAGGCACTGCGGTGATGTACTTGCACGAAAGACCTATACACCGAACTAC
>Ga0129312_1001460_pt1 | contig 13755 bp, 7 predicted proteins | sample O827metagenome_FD_94434 | JGI IMG/M metagenome (GOLD analysis project Ga0129312, IMG submission 94434) | Orangutan group fecal microbial communities from Wisconsin, USA - O827 metagenome | ecosystem: Host-associated > Mammals > Digestive system > Large intestine > Fecal | place: USA: Wisconsin... | reverse complement strand
CAGCGTTTCGTAAGGAAATCTGAACAGTTGATCAACACCGTTGTCATCCACGGCAGCTGATCCATCTGGTCAAATAATGTCTGAAACTGTGGCAAAATAAATGTCACGATCAAAATAACGATAGCCACACATAAAACAAGTAAAATACACGGATACGTCATCGCTGACCGCACCTGCTGCGTCAGCTTATAATCCTTTTCAAATTGAACTGCCAATCGTCCGGTCACCTGATCAATGTTACCGCTTCCTTCACCAGAACGAATCATCCCGATCATCAGATCCGGGAAACATTTTTTCGTCTCCATTGCCTCTGATAATGGAGTACCTTTCTTCAGATCTTGCAGGATGTCTTTGTAGATCACACGCTCACCCGCTGTGATCCCCTCCTGCTCTGAAATAATATCAAGCGCCCTTACAAGTGTCACTCCGGAAGCCAGCAACGTTGACAGCTCCCTGCAAAATACCGCAAGTTGTTTTACCTTTAATTTCTGATAACCACGGCTCTCCGTTAAATTTTTTGCACTAATCAGAAAAAGTCCGTCTTCACGCAACTGCTGCTGTAACGCATTCTCAGCAGCCGCCTCCAGCGTTCCCTTATGCTTTTTTCCTTTCATGTCTTTTGCGACATATCGAAAACGTGCCATCTTCTGAATTCCTTTCTGTCTATAATTTTCCCAGATACCATTTTACAAGGCGGTCTCCCACAAATGCAGAAACTGCCAGTCCCACAGCCAGGAACGGACCGAATGCAAAATGATCTTTCCTTTTCAATTTTCCACTTAACAACATAAAAGTTCCATAACTGCCTCCGGTAAGAAGCCCGATAAACATGGCACATACGGTAGCTCCCGTTCCCAGGAACAGTCCCGATGCGGCCATCAGTTTAATATCTCCGCCCCCAAAAGCTCCCGGAATGATCAGGGCTAATATCAGCATTGGTACTGAAATCACCACAGCCCCCAGCAGACGGCTTCCAATTCCATGCTCCGGAAACAACCCTGCTGCACACACTGCCAAAACAAGGATCATAATGTGAAATCTATCATATATCATCTGTGTATCCTGATCGATCAGGGCTACCACAAGCAATATTCCCAAATAAGCAAAAATCACTGCGCCTTTCAGGGAAATAATTCCCGAAAGTCCACAGCCAAAATATATTCCGCAGCCGATAAATGCTGCGCCTCCGGCTACTTCCACCAGAAAATCTCTCCAGGGGATCTTCACCCCACAGGTTCTGCACTTTCCGCCAAGACAAAGATAACTGATACACGGAATCAACTCCAATCCTTTCAGTTCCCTGCCACAATTGGTACAATGGCTCCGCCCCTTAACAATACTTTCCTGACGGGGCATCCTGTCTACTACTACATTTAAAAAACTGAAGATACAAGCTCCAAAAAAGAACCGTATCACATATATTATCACTTCTACTACTGCTAACATTTTATTCTCCGGTATTGATCATGCTTTTTTCATGATACACAGTGTATCTGTCCTCTGCATCCGCATCATACCAGACCGTGTATTCACCTTCCCGATAAACAAATCGACAAACTGTATATCCGTCCTCTTCCACCTGAAGAATCCAAAAATCTCCAGGCACTTCACTTAACTGTAAAATTTCTTCATATAAACCATCTGCGATGCCTCCCTCCCGGGTGACATCGCAGAAAGCCTCATTTCTGCCATACTGCTGTGTTGCAATTACCTGGGCTGCCATTCGCACCGATCTGGCATTCCCCATAGCGACCTGGGAATCAGCCCGGTACATTATCCGGAGCACCCCAGGAACTACTAACACAATCGCAAGCAGAATTATGATCAGAAGGTAAACAGCCAGCCTGATCCAGTTGTATTTAATTTTTATCTTCTTTGGAATCCTGACTGGCATATGGTTACCTCTTTTTATAATTTATTTACCGTCTGCTTTTGAATCATTTGGAGCTGTAAAGGAATATGTACCTTTTTCTCCAGTTGCTCCCGCTGTGTAATAACAAGTTTTTCCCTGATTTTCATACTGTACAGCAGTTACTTTTCCATTTTCTACCGTAACAGACTTAATACAATCAGCTTTTACTTCTGCAAGATCAGCAATGGAAGTTTTTGCGATTACGATTTCACTGTCTGACACGGTGTCTTCTTTCTTATCTTCAACAGAAATTGTAGTTTTTGAATTCAATGTTAATGTACCATAATATTCATCCACTAATGTCTGTGCTGCCATTACGGTCTGACGTGTCTCAGCTATGATGGATTTCTCTTTTGCTTTATTAATATATCCTGTCAGTGTCGGGATTAATAAAGCTGCTAAAATTGCAAGGATTACCAGAACTACGATCAGTTCTACAAGCGTAAATCCTTTTTTCTTGTTTTCTTTGAGTTTTTTGTCTCTTAATTCGAATAATTTTGCAATCATTTCTCGTACTCTCCTTTGTAAAAAACTATATTTATATCAACGCCTCGGTGCAGCGTTCATACCACAGATATCGAAACAGTTAAGTGAATATTAAGCAATCCACTCACTCTGTCTGCTCATAACCAAATCATCTTCTATTGTATGTTATAGGTTGCTTTTGATCCATATTTTAAAGTTGTTCCCTCTCCTGTATGTTCCACTTCATAAATACATGTTTTTCCATCTGATTCATACCGAAGTTCAACTACTTTTCCTGCATATACGGTTGCAGATTTGATATGATCTGCCGAAACTTCTGCCAGTTCTGCCACATCCGCAACTGGAATTTTTACTGTTCCATTACCATATGAACCTATACTGATTGCCCTATATACATTTACAGTTGCTTCCTGCAAATCTAGCTTTCCGTATTCCTCATCCACCAGCGTCTGCGCGGCCATCACACACTGTCGTGTCTCAGCCACAATCGTCTTCTCCTTGGCCTTATTGATATATCCTGTCAGTGCCGGGATCAGCAAAGCTGCCAGAATTGCAATAATTACCAGAACTACGATCAGTTCTACTAAGGTGAATCCTCTCTTTTTGTTTTCCCTGAGTTTTCTGTCTCTCAATTCAAATAATTTTGTAACCATTTTTCTTTCTCCCCTTTGCATTCATGCTTTTTTTTCAGTCCTCCATAGTAGTCACATTGTCGTTTCGTGCAGGCATATGACGAAACTGAAGAATTTCCGTATCGGCAGCCACGGTCTGTGTGCGTTCCGGATCACTGTACAACGTCACCGTTGCTGTAATCTGGTTTACCGCAGTTCCCTCACTGATCCCATCCGGAAAAGCCCAGGTTACTTCCATATAGTTTCCCATATAAAAACCTTCGCCAAACACAGTGGACACCGCGCGGGCGACCGGAACTCCATCTTCGCTGTAACGATATTTTCCATTATTGCAAAAATAATAACGCGTCAGCAACTGTCCGGCCGGTACCGCTTCAGCCACCCCGGAATTCTGACTTCCGATCTGCAGCTTCGTTGCATCACAGCCATCGGCCGATATAAGCACTACATACCCATCTTCATTCATAAATTCTAATATATTTCCTGAATTATTTCCAGTCATATCCGTAATTTTTCCTGGATTTTTCTCATTTTGTGCATAAATTTTAATGTATCCGTTTGCATCTGCAGTCAAACCACGCAATTCTGTCATAACTGTATCGAGAATTGACTGTGCAAACTGCATCTTCTGTTCACGGGCAAAAATCTTTGCGGCCGAACTTAACGCTGATGCCGCCATCACCATCATAATGCTGATGAGCAATAACGTAACAATCGTTTCCACCAATGTCATACCACTTCGTTCCTTCAGTTTCCGCTTCATCTTTTTCACATAAAAACTCAGCTTTTTCATTGCGTGGTACCTCCTGCTGCCTGAGTTTCTGATGTGCCAGTCAGACCATAGGTATAAAAAGTAATGATCTGATTTGCCCCTTTGGAATCGGTATAACTAACCTGTTTGGATGCCAGATTCAAATCTACGGAAAATACCTGATTTCCAATCCGATCCATCTCCGGTGTGGTTGCCACAAACCGAAGCGTCTGATCACTTCCTGAAGTCTGTTCTGCCGATGCCAGATTTCGGATGATTTCTGCATTCTGTGCGCGAATCTGCTTATTTTGTTCCATTGAGGCATGACTATAAGAAATTGCCCCCTGCAGGATTCCAAAAAGAATCAGAAAAATGAACATACTTGCAACCACTTCCACCAGGGTTTCTCCCGATTTTTTCCTGATCTTATGTAACTTCATCATTCGCTATCGGTACCTCCTCCCTGCATCGTATCGGTATAAACATTTTCCTGAAATACACACGATGTTGTCTGCGGCAGGAATTCATATTTGATTGCCTCGGATCCTTCCGGTGTATAAATCTCTCCGCTGGTATTATTTTTGTGCCAGTTACTGCCATCCCAGACAATGTCCACTCCATTATGAGAAAACTTTACCTCATATTTTTCTTCCCGGCTATACTCCGTTTTGCAGGTATATGTAGTATCATGACAGGAAGCAGTCACCTCAACGATCAGATTGTATTCACGCACCGTAGTATTTCGGATACGATCAATCTCCGTCTGATAATTTGTGCCAGCTGCTGCGATATCTAACTCACCGGTTTTCACTGAAGCCATTGTCTCTGCACTATTCTTTTCTTTTGACAGAGTGATTCGGATATTTCCATATCCGGCAGGCAGGGATGCTGCCTCTGCCAGATTATCAAGATTCGTATCACTCACCAGAAAATTATATTTCGATGCATCTGGATAGTCCTCACTGTAATCCAGATACTGTGTGTCATCCAAAAACTTGTTTGCAAACGCATAAAATGACTGATTCTGTGAACCGTCACTGCTTCTGTTATCATATTTCAGTAACTCCTCATTTAACACCTTCGCGGCAGAAGTCGCCAGCTGATTGCACCGTTCTTCCTTCAGGCGCAGATTTGACTGCGCCGTCAGAAGTCCGGCCGTATAAAGGATTGCAGCGGCAAAGGCTACAAAAAATGCTGATGCACAGATCACAACAACCATCGATATCCCGTTTTTCTTATTTTGTCGAAGCTGCTGCCAGCCTTTCCATTTCATAAATAGTTCCTCCGGTCTGCTCCATTTTTGTGCTGATTCCATTAATTATTCCAGCTGATCTCATATATGTCTGATGCCGCATAAGCATCACTTACTGTCACAGTCAGATTTTTCTGTACATCTGCCTGGAAAGATGCTTTCTGAGTCACCGTAAAGTTTGCATGTGTCACACTGCTTCCATCCACTGCTGTCAATTTTTCCACATCCGGCAATTTCAGTACATAATGAAGTGTTCCATCACCCTGAAGCTGAACTGTCAGCTGTGCAGTCAGCGTTAATGTATAATAATAAGTTGCTCCGCTGTCTGCCTTATAATTGGACGATACGGCCACACTGTAAGCGTTCAGATCATACGTGTGTACTTTTGCCGTTTCCGGTGTTCCACTTGGGTAGGTCTCCGTATTTTTCGATACTGTCTCCCAGATATACTGCCACTTTTCTGCTGACTGGTCTGTCTGGTCCTGAATTTTGCGATATACATACTGCTGTACTTCCGCCGTTTTATTTCCGGCCGCATCTGTTTTTTCCAAAATACGAAGCTGACCATTCAGTGCTCTCGTTCCGGTTGCAGATGACGGATCTGTCATCTGTCCTGTCAGATCCACGCTGTACATATCTGCACAATCTACGCTGTCCCAGGAAAGAGCCGTATGTAGTGCTGTCCAGTTCTGCACACTGCCCGGTACGTTTGGCGTTGTCTGGACGGTCGCCGCAACAGTATCCTTCAGGCTGTCTGAGGTAACCACCGGCTGTGCCAATTTCACATATGGAAGCTGGTATACATCCGGGGATCTGGTCCACAACGAACTTACACTTCCGGCACCGGATGATATTCTGGCATAAAATACAACCCATTTTCCGGCGTATTGGATGGACAGATCAGTTACTATATGGTAATAAGTCTGTGCATTTGATACTTCCATTTGTGCCGGTACATCACCAGCCGGATAAACAGCCATATAGGCACCAGGATCTGAACTTGTCGCTTGTGCCGCTTCTCCTGCACTGTTATACACATACGCACGCAGCAGGTATGCACTTCCTCCCGGTGGAATGCTAGCACGATCTGCTGACAGCCCAACTCTCAGGCCGCCTGACAGAAAACTTGCCGCTTCCATCGGATTTGCTTTGTCAAAAGCCCAGTTTACGTTCCATGATACATTTGGCTGTGCAATACGCGATGGAACCTGAATCTCACAGGTAACACCCGCCGCACTGTTTATGAATATATTTGCATTACTGGATTGCGCAACCACATACACAGTAATTCTCTCACCTGCATATTTTTCCAGATTTACAATCTGAGAATAGGTTGCTGCACCTGTTGCTTTCTGCACAGAGCCAACTTTTTCCGCAATTCCAAGATTTCCGGATGTATCATACGCACGTACATAAATCTGATAACCGCCACAATAAGCCTCATTTGTAATACATGGCCAGATTACTTTGTAATTCAACTCATTATGATCCACATTCGTCACAGAAGCCTGTCCCGGTTTTTCCAGTCTCTGTGCCACTGAATAAGTCGCAGTTGTGGAAAGTCCGATCTGCTTTTTCGATGCATCACCGATCCGGGTGACTTTCAGGCGAACCCGCGTATAATTCCAGTCCTCTCCATTAATGGTAAAGCTTTTACCACCAGTATAAGCACCAGTATCTATTGTAACTTCTTTGCCATCTGCATCAATACCTGTCAAAACGATCTCATATGTCGGATTTTCTTTATCTGATGTATCTTTGTCCCAGGAAAATGTATACTGCATCCGATTTTCGCTGTCATAAGACGGTGTCAGACTACTTCCATCTGCCAGATCCATCTCTGGAGCAGGCAGCCAGTCAAGCAACTTACCTGAGACGGTCTGGTACGGTTTAAAATCCTGCCAGTTATTTCGAACTGCCACACTGTAACTGTATCCCCATTGTTCTGTACCATCGGCATTGAATCCTTTCAGTTCTGTAACTGCACCACTCTTTGGCTTACTATCTGTTTCATGATACAGATATACCGGTCCAAGACCAGTCTGTGCATACCACAATCTGACATGCAGATTCTGCGCCTTTCCGAGATATTCCGGTAAATTTGTAAAATGAGCAGTAACACTTCCGTTGGATACCGTCATCATATCTGTCTTTGCAAATACAACATTTTGATGGACAGTTCCTCTGGCATCAGTCCAGTCGCCAAGCAATTCTGCACGGTAAATCGGATTTACTTCCAGTATCTCTGCATTTTTGGTATCATCAATTGTCACATCCACACTGAGTGTATCCAGTGTATTTCCTGAAATTGAATAACTTGTCTTTGCTACATGGCTCAGATTATCAGTGCTCCCTGTATATGGAGTATCCAGACCAAGAAATGCCTGGAACAATGGCATATATGCAGATGTTGAAATTACTGGTGAATCCTCATAATCTGTATTAGCATGCAAAGCCTGTGCAATCATCTGATAAGTATTATCTTTCTTATTCTTTTTACTATCAAAATTAATTGGCAGAATACCTGTCGGATCATCAGCACTTAATACGACATTTTTATCTTTTCCATAAGCATTTAGATAAATATTCACTTTCCAGCCAGAGTATTGTTCATACTCATCCAGATTATTCAAACTTACTTGATAATAGTAAAAGACCTTATCTCCATTGAGCATATAACCATCCGGTACCATTACAAGTTCTGCCCGGACTTCCGGGCTGGGAAGAATAGCCCCACTCTGGATAACACTGGCTTCTGTTTTAACTGAATTTTCCACATCTTCGAACATGCTGACCGACTGAACAGAAATATTCAATTTTCCTGATAATCCTGAAGGAATATCAAAACTTTCGTTTTCCGTGTAGATCATTTGGGTTGCACTCTGTCCATTGCTGCCCGTAATACTCACCAGATATGCAAACGGATCACATTTCGTCGCAGGATCTGCTGGCAGATTTTTCGGTGTGACGGAAATACTGATCTTTCCAGATGCCACAGTCGCTTTTGCAGAAACAGGAGCCAAAAGCTGTTTCTGACTGTCTGTCTGCACGATGCCTTCCAGGCGTCGATAGCTTTCACGAGACTGATTATAAATCTCATCGTTCTCAAGATCTGGATTTTCTGTACATTTTTTGTACACATTATCATTCCAATGATGGTCCTCATCGCCTGTATAAAACAAAATCTGACCAATTCTTGTCGTTTTATCCGCAGCTACAATATATCCATCAGAATCAACAAAACAATCGCTTCCAATAGTATTAATGCCGCTGTAAATCTCTGCAAAGGCATATTTATAGCCATTTCCTGTTTTTTCAACCGCTACTGAATGGATATTGCTGATATAATCAGACCAATGTACTTTGCCTCTCCGGGTGACAGGAACATTCACTTCTCCGCTTCCATGACTAATAATATTCCTATTTCCATCCAATTTTCCGAGAACAAATTTATTATAATAAAATCCGGCATCAGATCCATATCTCTGGGGACCAAGTCCATCAATAAAGAAATTATTTTTTCGGTTATTGCTGTCCTGTATATTTCCGGCTGTTCCTCCATGATTATTTCCGGTTGAATAAATTGGACTGTTTGTCGGTTTATACCCATATACATTTACTGAATAACAGTCATTTACAATTGTATTACTCCATCCACGCTCAGTATAACGTGCACCAATAATTCCACCAGAAAACCAGATTCCCTGTAACTTTTCAGCAAAATTCCTGCAGCGTTCCACCTGAAGTTTTACCCGCTGAGTAGATGTCGACACTTCAGATCCATTACTGCTTGTCGGTACATCATCACAGGAAAGGAATCCAAAAATACCGGAAGCCATAGATGAAGAATAAATTTCTACATCAGGACCATTTACACAATCGAGAATACGAATCGTAAATTCCTGTCCTTTATCCGCATCATTTACTTTATAGGTAGTAACATTACCAAGAATACCTGCACTGTCATTTGCTCCGTAGGAACCAGATGACAGACCGGCTCCTTTTCTCATATACAGATTACCATGATTTTCGCAACCGATGATATTGTAATCATTATCTTCATATGCATAATACAACTGTGCAACAATTCCACCAGACGCTCCTCTCCAGCCAAGCTGCAGTGAAGTCTGAAGATTACCATAATTCCTACAATCCAAAATCGTACCACCAGCTGCTGTCCACTGTCCTATAATTCCTCCGGAATAATGAGAGCGATAGCAATAAACGGTACCAAAATTAATACATTTTTCAAGTGTCCAGTCATTTCCGGTAGAAGTATTCTGATTTCCAATGATTCCGCCTGCGAAACGGTTTGTCTGACCATCTTCGCCTGCTTTATTTGAAGTGCCGGCAGACACCTGACGTCCGACAAAAGCACCATTGACCAGACAAGCTAAGCTTTTCTCCGATTCATTCATTCCGATCACACCACCAGTACCAACACCGACTGCTTCTGAACGATTCAAGATAAACCAGTTACCTGAAACGCACCCATTTAACACACCGTCTGTACTGTTAAAGGCCGTAATGCCTCCGATACTGCCGTTTGCTGTCATTTTCAAGTTCATACGGTCTTGTGAAATCGTCGTTTTTGAATTCTGATAAACAGAGTTTTCGATTTCATAATGAGAGTTTCCGTCTACCCATTCTACCGGTTTCGTATCCGGTGACAAATTTCCTTTCTGTACATCATGCGCTGCATTTACCAAAGCTGACACATCTGTCATTGTCTCCGCTGTCATGATCAATGATGTCTTGTTGCTTCCGGACATCTGGATCGTTCCTTTGTTAAATCCGGTCACGCCACCAAGCATACCATATTTAGCCTGCAGTACACTCTTGCTATTATCCGCAAGGATACAACCGTCAATCAACGCATTTGTCTCATTTTTACCAACGATTCCACCTGCATGGCTCGCCATTGCTTCTTTCTGTGCTGTAGTACTTGTACTGGTAGCCGAATAGATACCTTGAATATCCATACGGATCTGAGTAACCACGTTATGACTTAATTCCGCATAGTTAATGCCAGCAATGCCACCATAGCAATTTCCGGCTACACCGGCATTTACTTTTTCTGTCATCGTTCCATTAAAACTACAATCTGTAACTTTCACCTGATAATCAGCATCTACATTCAAACCGACGGATGTTCCATTACTGCCAACAATTCCTCCCAGATACTGATAACCACTGAAGTTATCAAACGTCAAATTGCTTGCGACAATACCTGACACAACACCTGCATTAGAACCAACTGCGCCGCCAACGGTCAGATTCCCCTTGTTTGCTTTGATCTGTGGCATATATTTCAGATTAAATGCACTGGTTCCGGTGGCAGAAGCTGCCGTAGATGTAACCACACCGGTGTTTTCCCCCACAATTCCACCAAATACAGTTGCATTTCCGCACAATACTACCGCATTTCCCGGAATACTGTCTATGATCGTACCACTGTTCGCCGCAACAATGGCTCCACTGGCATTTACACCCAGACTATAAATTTCCACGTTACCGGAAGTGCTGTTTCCATTAACTCTGCAATACTCGATCCTGCCAGCGTTTGTTGCCGCAATTCCTCCAGCATAACCATCACTGCTTCTGACATTTCCATAGTTATTGCAGTTTTTGATAACAGCCTTTGGGCTCGTCGTTTCTGCCACAATTCCGCCTGCATTTCCTGCATCGGCACTGACACTGTCGCAACGGTTCACCACATACTGAATCGTTCCATCTGTCACACCGGCGATTCCACCGACGGTTCCATGGGAAGCCTGTACTCTTCTCGCCTTCGCGGTAATATACAACCCATTATCTGTGGAACATTTGATCTGCCCATGATTGATACCGGCAATTCCACCGACTTTCTCATAGCCCTGCACTGTCACTTTATCCGAAACAACTACAATTTCACTATCTCCATCAGTATTGCCACTCATCAGAATACTTCCACCGGTCTCGTTAATACCGACAGCACCGCCGACACCGGCTCCTCTCATACCGGAAACCGAATGGCCAGATGAACTTTCATCCTTTGAAAGCTGGATTTCACCACTGTTTTGCCCGGCAAGTCCGCCAACTGATGCAAATCCGGCTTCATCTACTCCTGAAGCATTTACAGTGGCATTATTTGTATTTCCAGCAAGAATACCGCCCTGCAGGTTCCATCCAGCGATTCCGCCAAGATGATCCCTTCCAGCAATTGTTTTACCAGATGCAGTTGTACAGAACATTACGATTCCGCCATTGCTGTTAATACCGACAATTCCACCCACATATTCCAGTGCTGCATTACCAAAATTTTCACTGAGTTCACATTTTTTCACGGTTCCCGCATTCAGACCAGCCACACCGCCAGTTCCGGTAAATCCGGAAAGTGATCCGGTATTGGTACAATGTGTAATCGTTTCATGTTCCAGCGCAACACCTGTAATACCACCGATAAAATGCAATTTCAGGTTCTTGCCATCTTTCGAAAGAAGTTTCGGTATCTCACCACTGGCTCCATACGTTCCCAGTTTCACTGCTCCATCGGATACATCTTCCTTTCCTGACAGTTCCGCTGCAAATGTAATATTTCCCGCATTTTTACAGTTTTTAATCTGGATTTTACTGTTCTTTTCGCAGTAACCCAGCACACCACCGGAATACATGACCGCCCGAATCGGAATATTATTTGTATTTATCTTTAAATCACTGGCTGTATTTCCATTTGTAGAAATCGTCAACGTATATGGATTTGCAGATTCCATGACCGCTGCCGGTACATTCGTCGCCGAATAAAGTTCCGGCAAAATCTGTGCCACATTTGATTCTACAGATGTACGGATTCCCTCATCATTTTCAGCGTCAGCGATTGGAATCTGACTTTCTGTATAAGTTCTCTGATAACCAATAATTCCACCGCAGAAAGCTTCTCCGGTAATCGTTCCGAGCATATTATCCGCACGGAGAGCTGATATCTCTGTATCTTCCCCGATATTCAGTACATTTGCACCAATCACTCCACCAACAAAGTATCGTCCCTGCACACTTTGTGGTTTTACTGTCAATGTCTGCTGTGCTGACTCCACAGAAGCATTGAAGCCAAATGCACCTCCCGCACATTTTTCATAGGCATAAATCTGGCCTCCGATGAGCGTATAATTTACATCAAGTGTAGCTTTCACATCATTGAACCCGGCTACCCCTCCAACATAGTTGTCCCCAACTACAATACTGGATACTGACTTCACCATAATGGCCTGGCTCTCATCCGAAAACTCAATCTCACCATTATTATATCCGACAATTCCTCCAACATAGTCGCTTCGGGCATCCCAGGTATTGACGATCATATCAAAAATAGAATTGCCATAATCAGACAGATAACTTGCGCAGTCACTGATTCTCGCACCGTTGGCATTATATCCAACGATACCACCAACATAACGTCCGCCCTCTCCATTTTCTTTTTCAGTTCCAGCTACTACGCCATTGTTGATACAATTAGATATAACAACATCTTTTGTATTATAACCGACAATTCCACCCACATATTCATTTCCAATAACATAGCTCCGGTTTGTTGTAACAGAGACGCTCTCATGCAGCTGTGCCTGGATTGCATCACTGATATTTCCACCAAGCCCGCCTGCAATTCCACCGACATATTTAGCGCCAAGAATATAACCATTGCTTTCCGTGCCGCAGTTTGCTATCAAACTGTGGTTGCCATAGCCGACAATGCCACCCACGTACTGGCCTTTCAACAACGCTTTTTTATTTTTATTATAGGAAAAACTGGAAGACCGACCGGATGCACTGGTCGAATTATAAACCAATGTCCGATATGCATATCCAGCAATTCCACCAAAATAATTTCCATTGACAGAATCTGTTACCGCTGATGTACAAAGAATCAGTCCTGTATTTGAACTGTCTTTGATTGCCGCCTCAGATTCCCATTTTTGAGAATCAAATGTATCTGCAGTTCCGTCAATCATGCCAACAATTCCACCGGTCATATAATTGCCGGATACCCCGGCATGATTCCGGCAGGAAAGAAGTACACTTTTCTCTTCTTTACTCTCCAGTTTCGCATACCCTGCGATTCCGCCAATTCCAAAGGCATAGTTTTCATAGTCACCTGTATTGGCTGTACCATTCATAGTAGGAAGATGTGCTTCCACTGCCCCTTCCATCGTCACATCTTCTATTTTTCCGGCCGTTGATGCAGTCAGATTTCCATCCTTGTCCGTATCTGCCAGAATACCAACAACTCCACCCACTGCTGCAATCTGTGTATTTCCATTTGCAGACAGCACTGCCGATTCAAGAGAAACATTTACTGTCTTTGCATCCTGCACTGAGTTATTTTCTGTCATAGACGTAACCTGTGTGTGTTTGATCACGCCCTCACTGCGTCCCGCAAGGATACCAATTCCTTTCAACTGCGTGTAAGTATGTACTTCATTTCCCTTTGCAGTTGACACACCAAATGTAATACTCGGTTCGCGCAACACAAAATCCGTAACCGTTCCTTCCAGCTCTCCAAACAGACCCAGATATTCTGTCTTTTTTACGTTAGAAGCAGCAGAGGCATCAGCCAGCTGCTGTACCGTCTCATCATCCACAATGGAAGTTTCACCCAAACGCAGATTGGACACATATGTTTTCTTGCCATGTCCCTGCAGCGTATGCTTTTCCGGAAGTACTGCAATGGTTGGAAAATCTGCTGCCT
>Ga0129312_1001456_pt1 | contig 13804 bp, 13 predicted proteins | sample O827metagenome_FD_94434 | JGI IMG/M metagenome (GOLD analysis project Ga0129312, IMG submission 94434) | Orangutan group fecal microbial communities from Wisconsin, USA - O827 metagenome | ecosystem: Host-associated > Mammals > Digestive system > Large intestine > Fecal | place: USA: Wisconsin... | reverse complement strand
TGCAAGGCTGTGTTTTTTGGTAAACTTTGGAATTCCATACAAAAATTCCACCGCTTGTTTCATGTTTTCACTCATATTATTTTAACTGTGCCAGACGATTTTCTACGTCTTCCATCATCTGTTTGTATTTCTCAAGTTTTGCTTTCTCCTCGTCAACTTTTGCCTGAGGTGCTTTGCTTAAGAATTTCTCATTGTTCAGCATACCGTTGGAACGTGCAAGCTCTTTTGCAAGTTTTGCTTTCTCTTTCTCCAGACGTTCCCGCTCTTTTGCCATGTCTACCAGCTCCTCTAATGGAATGTATACAACAGCATTCGGGATAACAACGGATACGGCATCTTCCGGAATTCCGGCTTTGTCTGCCTGTACGTCGATCTCACTTGCGGAAATCAGCTGACTGTAAATATCTTTGTGGGAAGCAAACAGCTCACACAGGTCTGCATCCGGAGATACGATGAAATATTTTGCTTTGCGGCTTGGTGGAACGTTCATCTCGGAACGAATGTTTCGGATGCCCTTAACCAGTACTTTGATGGTCTCCACATCTGCTTCTTCTTTTGCAAAATTCCACTCTTCTGTGTATTCCGGCCACGCAGAAAGCATGATGGTCTCCTCTTCCGGACAAAGAGTGCAGAAGATCTCCTCTGTGATAAACGGCATGTACGGATGCAGCATCTTTAATGCGTTGGTCAGTACTGTTTTCAGAACCCAGAGTGCTGTATTTGCCGCTTTCGGATCCTCTTCTTTCTTGTACAGACGTACTTTTGCGATCTCGATATACCAGTCACAGAATTCTTCCCAGATGAAGTCATATACTTTCTGAACTGCGATTCCCAGCTCATATTTATCCATGTTCTCTGTCACGTCTTTTGCCAGAGTATTTACTTTTGATAAGATCCATTTATCAACCGCCAGCAGATCTGCATCTTCCGGTTTGGTCGGCTGCTCATCGCCCAGGTTCATCATAATGAAACGGGATGCATTCCATACTTTGTTTGCAAAGTTACGACTGGACTCTACACGCTCCCAGTAGAAACGCATGTCGTTTCCAGGTGCGTTACCTGTGATCAGTGTCAGACGCAGGGCATCTGCACCATATTTATCAATAACTTCTAACGGATCGATACCATTTCCGAGAGATTTACTCATCTTACGTCCCTGGGAATCGCGTACCAGTCCGTGGATCAGTACAGTGTGGAACGGCTCTGTGCCGGTCTGCTCCAGTGCAGAGAATACCATACGGATAACCCAGAAGAAAATGATATCATATCCGGTAACAAGTACATCAGTCGGATAGAAATAATCCAGTTCTTCTGTCTTGTTTGGCCAGCCAAGTGTGGAGAATGGCCACAGAGCTGAGGAAAACCAGGTATCCAGTGTATCTTCGTCCTGTTTTAAATGGGTACAGCCACATTTCGGGCATTTCTCCGGCATTTCACGGGAAACAACCATCTCACCGCACTCCTCACAGTAGTAAGCCGGGATTCTGTGTCCCCACCAGAGCTGTCTGGAAATACACCAGTCACGGATACCCTCCAGCCAGTGCATATATGTTTTTCCGAAGCTTTCCGGAACAAATTTCAGTCTGCCGGACTGTAATGCATCAATGGCCGGTTTTGCCATTTCTTCCATTTTTACAAACCACTGCGGTTTGATCATCGGCTCAACGGTTGTCTTACATCTGTCATGTGTACCTACGTTGTGAACATGCTCAACTACTTTTACGAGCAGTCCCATCTCATCTAATTTCGCAACGATAGCTTTTCTTGCCTCGTAACGGTCCATACCTTCGTAAATACCGCCGTTTACATTGATGGTTGCATCATCATTTAAGATATTGATTTCTTCCAGATTGTGACGTTTTCCTACCTCAAAGTCGTTCGGGTCGTGAGCCGGTGTGATTTTTACGCAACCGGTTCCAAACTCTTTGTCTACATACGGATCGGCGATTACCGGGATCTCACGGTTTACGATCGGAAGCAGTAATTTTTTACCGATAATATCTGTATAACGCTCATCATCCGGGTTTACAGCTACGGCTGTATCACCAAGCATTGTCTCCGGACGTGTGGTTGCAATCTCAACGAATCTGCCTTCCTCGCCGATGATCGGGTATTTGATATGCCAGAAATGACCTGTCTGTTCTACATGCTCTACCTCTGCATCAGAAATAGAGGTCTTGCAGACCGGGCACCAGTTGATGATACGGGAGCCTTTGTAAATATATCCTTTGTCAAACAGACGGATAAAAACTTCTTTGACTGCCTCGGAGCATCCCTCATCCATGGTAAAACGCTCTCTGTCCCAATCAGCGGAAGATCCCATTTTCTTTAACTGTTTTACGATACGTCCGCCGTACTCTTCTTTCCAGTCCCATGCGTATTTCAGAAACTCATCACGGGTTAAGTCCGCTTTGTTGATTCCTTTTTCTTTCAGGCTGTTGATAACCTTAACCTCTGTTGCTATGGCTGCATGGTCAGTACCCGGCTGCCATAATGCGGAATAGCCCTGCATTCTCTTATAACGGATCAGGATATCCTGCATGGTGTTATCTAATGCGTGTCCCATGTGCAGCTGACCGGTAATATTTGGCGGCGGCATAACAATGGTAAATGGTTTCTTACTTCTGTCTACTTCTGCATGAAAATATTTATTGTCTTCCCATTTCTGGTAAAGACGGTCTTCGATTCCTTTTGGATCATAGGTCTTTGCTAATTCTTTCATTTTATCTCCTTTCAAGTGCTTTGTTTTATAAGAATTTCAATTGAATTTCCTGTAAAACAAAAAACCCCTCACATACATAATTGCATGTGAAGGGCGAATCTACGCGGTACCACCTTCATTTTATCCCATCAATTCCCTGTACAAAAACAGCTTGTACCTCTCTTTCTTTTCTGGAAATTAACGGAATCTCTGTGATTGATTAACGGGAATCACCCGGGATCTCCTACCCACCATACAACAAACATATTGTCTGTTCTCTCAGTACTTTTGTCTTATACATATGCTGCATTAGCTTCAGACATCCGGTTCCAAAGCTACCTTCCGCAAACTGCCTGCCAGACGGTCTTTCAGTCCATGGACCCTCTTCCCTGTCACCGCATCTTTTACGTACTCCTCTTTGTCATTACCTTTTACAACTATAAAATTTTCAAAGTCATTAAACATGATAAACAACATTTTTTGCCTTGTCAAGTTATTTATAACTGTGAATAACCAAATCCATTAACCATGGCTTCAATGGCAAATCCTTTTTTGCAATACGGACATTCGTCTCTGCCAAATGCCTGATAGCCCGGCACATCATCCACATTGAATACGGAATGCACTTCCATGCCGCCAACTTTCTTTACCGTACTGAAAATAGAAGAAATTCCACGCACGATTCCACCGTAATACTGTACACATTCCAGACTGCGCCGCACGGTCAGACCTGTCGTAGTGGTTGCCAACAGCAGGATTACATTCTTGCTTTTAATCGCCGGAATTGTGTTATCACGGAAAATCAACTGATTGTTTGCATTGTACTCCGGAGTAACTATGTAAATCGTATCGTGCAGGTTTGTGTTGCGAAATCCGCGTTTTTCAAATTCCTGAGCCAGATATGCACCTACCACTTCCGTACCATCCATACAGACAATTGTGTCAACCACAGTAGAATTCACATAATCTCCTGCCAGACTTTTTGCTACTTCCTGTGCCTCATTGGCACGGGTTTTCAAGCTTGTCATATCAATATAAAAATTGATATGGGAATGGCTTGTTGCAAAATGTCCCGGAATGGCATGCAGTGCCACATGATTGTTGTTTCTCGCATACAGTTTTACCATTCTTGATTCCATAGATTCCATCGTAAAATCCCCCTCTTACGTTTTATTATCTAATAATATGTCCAAGCACACCATAAGAAATCAGTGTCATAATCACGGCTGCCAGACAAATTCCAATCAGAATCGCCTTAAACGCTTTCTTGATATCCATATCAATCAGAGATGCAACCAATGCTCCGGTCCATGCCCCGGTTCCCGGAAGCGGAATACCAACGAATAAAACAAGTCCCCAGAACTCATATTTTTCGATCTGATCACGTTTCTTCATTGCTTTGTTTTCCATCTTCTCAACCAATGGCCGAAACAGCTTTGTCTTTTTCATTGCTGCAAATATCTTTTTGATAAAAAATAAAATAAATGGAATCGGAATAATGTTTCCAATTGCGCTGATCAGAATTCCTTTCCACATCGTAATATCAAGTAACGAAGATGCCAGAATACCGCCTCTCAGTTCCAGAATCGGAAACAGTGAAATAATAAACACGACCGCTTCCCTTGAAATATGCGCACCTAAGGTGCTTGTAAACCAGGTTACCAGACTTTCCATATCATCCTCCTAAAATTATTTTTAACATTTTGCACTATTTTACACTATTTTTTTCAAAAAAGATATGGTGAATTTCTTAATATTATGTAAGCCTGTAACTGTTTTATAATCTTCCTGTTTTCTTCAGATATTTTTCTACCTCTGACAAAAATTCGTCCATCTCAGCATCGGTTCCGATAGTGATACGCAGATAATTATCAATCCGCGGCTTTTTAAAATAGCGGACATAAATATCTTTTTCTTTTAATTTTTCAAATAATTCCTCTGCCGGGCAGCTCTTATGTGAGGCAAATATGAAATTGCTCCTGGAATCACGGAAGGTAAACCCAAGCTCTGTCAGGCGCACTTTCACACGTTCTCTCGTCTGAATGATCTTATGTAAAGTATCCTCAAAATATGCCTGATCTTCGATAGAAGCTACGCCGAGGTCCAGTGCTGTCTGATCCATAGTATAGGAATTGAAAGAGTATTTTACATCGTTCAGGTATTTGATCAACTCCGGTGATGCCATCGCATAACCGATGCGCATACCCGCCATGGAACGTGATTTTGAAAATGTCTGAACCACGATCAGATTGTCATATTTTTCCAATAATGGCATTGCTGTTTCAGCCCCGAAATCCACATAGGCCTCATCAATAATCACGATGACATCCTGATTGTGCTGCAAAATATCCTCGATCATCTCCTGAGATGCTTCCACACCGGTCGGGGCATTCGGATTTGGGAAGATCACACCGCCGTTTTCTTTGTAATAATCCTCTTTGCGGATATTAAAATCGTCATCTAACGGCTGTGTCTCGTATGGAATGCGAAATTCCTCTGCCCACACATCGTAAAAAGAATAGGTAATATCTGGAAACAGGATTGGTTTTTCTCCATTAAAAAAGGTCATAAAACACATGGCAAGAACATCGTCGGAACCAACACCGACAAATATCTGCTCTGGTTTTAAACCTTTTTGTTTTGCAATCGCATTCACCAGACGCGTACAGGCTGGATCCGGATATAATCTCAAACGGTCAGGATCCAGATTTTTTAAAGTCTCAGCGACACCCGGGGCTGGTGGATATGGATTTTCATTTGTATTTAATTTGATCATGCGCTCCTTGTTTGGCTGTTCGCCTGGAACGTATGGAACTACTTTACGAATGTTCTTTTCCCATGCTTTTGTCATCACTTTTTACTTCCTTCTACAGTTTTCTACACTGTACCACACTAAAGTGCCGCTTGTAAAGAGTTTTTAGGTATATAAAGTGAAATCAAGGACAAAGTTCTGGGCGGCTAGTCACTCTCTTCCCTGATTTCGCATCCATATATTTTAAAATTCCTTTTATGCACGTAACAACAACAATGCATGCTCAGGGATTGTAATTCGAACTTGAGCATGTTTTGCAAGCTGTTCTGCTTTTTCTTTGTCCATCAGAATGCGCAGTGACATTGTATCCTGGTTATATTTCAGTACCAGTTCGGATTCAAACTGCTGCTCAAGCAGACGATCCATCTGCATAATGGAACTATTTTTCACTGGTTCTAATTCCTCTGACACCTCAATATAATGTGCCCGCACGCCAACGAAAGTAATGTCCTCCGGAATTTCTTTTTCCAGTTCGAAACAAATGCCCCAGTCCGGTACTTCCAGCTGATGTTCGGACAATCGTTTTGCCGGCACGATATTTCGACATCCGGAAATACGGGCTGCTGCCTGTGTCACCGGATTTGCGAAGAATTCTTTTTTATCCTGAATCGTTTCCATGTGTCCTTTTTCCAGTACGCAGATACGGTCACACAGATGATAAACTTCATCCCGGCTGTGAGATACGAAAAGTACTGTTTTTCCGATTTCGGAAAGCAGACCCTGTAATTCTTCTTCCACCTGCCATTTCAGAAAGCTGTCAAGAGCTGACAATGGCTCATCCAACAGCAGGATTTCCGGCTGTGCCGCCATCATACGCGCCAGAGCCACACGCTGTTTCTGTCCACCGGAAAGCTGCCTGGGCAGATGATGTTCCAGACCTTCCAGACGAAAACGGCGGATATAATCCTGCACGATCGCTTTTTCCGGTTTCTTTCCCATACCCGCCATAATATTTTTCTCAACATTCATGTTCGGGAACAGAGCGTAATCCTGAAACATATATCCGACCCTTCGCTTCTGCGGAATCAGATTGATTTTTTTCTCAGAATCGAATAAAGTACGGCCGTTTAACACAATTTTTCCCTCATCTGGTGTCTCAATTCCGGCAATACATTTCAATGTCATACTTTTTCCGCATCCGGAAGCACCGAGCAAGGCAAACATTTCCTCTTCTGCAGAAAACGCAACATCCAGACAAAAAGATCCTATTTTCTTTTTAATTGCTACTTCTATTGCCATACTATTCCTTTCACAACACACATTTCCCCATTTTTTCAAATCTGATGAAACACTTTACATATATCAGTTATTTTTTTGTATTTTATAAACAGCTACAGGGGACGTATTTACCAGCTCTGTGTGTTCTTCATGTTTTTTCCTGCTACAAGGTTCATTGCAACGATAATGCCAAAGGCGATGGCCAGAATAATGATAACCCACACGCCAGCTGTCAGATAATCGCCATCCTGAATAACCATGGCGATCTTCTGTGAGATCGTTGATGTCTTTCCGGGGATATTGCCCGCCAGCATGGAAGTCGCACCGTACTCACCAAGCGCCCGGGCGAATGTCAGGATCGTTCCTGCAATGATACCAGGTCCTGCATTTGGCACTGCCACTTTCCAGAAAATCTGTAGTTCAGACATACCAAGTGTCCGTGCCGCATAGATCAGATTTGCATCCAGCTGTTCAAAAGAAGCTCTGGCATTTCGATACATCAGCGGGAAAGAAATAACAGTCGCTGCAATGATACATCCAAGCCAGGTCTGTACTACTTTTATTCCGAACTGGTCAAATAAAAACATACCGATCGGCCGGCGCTTACTAAATAATAACAACAGAAAAAAGCCGGCAACGGTTGGCGGCAGTACCATCGGCAGTGTCAGGAGGCCATCGATAATAGCTTTGGCACGTTCCCCTGCATGTACAACTTTTCGTGCCGCAAATAATCCCAGAAAAAAGGAAATAACCGTTGCCACAATTCCTGTTTTAAGAGAAATGAACAACGGTGTCCAATCCAGATTTTTTGCGATCTCCATAATTGCATTCATATACTTTTTCTCCCTATGTTCCGGTCATGTACCCGGAGAGATTTCTCCTGCATTCTACCTGTAAATCAAGTAAAGCGGACATTCACAATCCGCTTTCGCTATAAAAGAAACTAATATTAATCTTCTATATTTGTATCGAAGTAGAAGCTGTCAAAAATAGTTTTTGCTGCATCAGATTTTACAAAGTTTACGAAATCCAGTGCTGCCTGCTGCTCTAACTCGTCAGCCTCATCATTCTGAACTTGAGCGATTGGATAAATTACGTTACCTGTCAGATCGTAGCTGATAACCTGAAGGATATCGAGTTTGTCCTCAAGACCATAAGTATCAGAGTAGTATACAGTACCTACTTCGTTAGATCCTTCTGCTACCTGCGTTTTTACAGCACTTACATTGCCGCACTCGTTGATTTCAACTCCGCCCAGAGCCTGAGAAATAACGTCTGTCGGGATAGTAGATACATCATCTACGGCATCCAGCATACCTGCATTTACCATAGCCTGACGTGTGTATTTACCAACCGGAACACTTCCGTCTGCCATTGCAATACTCTTTGCATCTTTCAGATTCTCAAGACCAGTTACTGCTGTGCCACTTCCTTTGTATGTGATAACTACAACCTGATTGTTTACTACGTTATGACGCGTTCCGTCTACTACTAACTGATCATCATTCTGTAAAGTATCCATCTGCTTCTGAGCTGCTGAGAAGAATACGTCACAAGCTGCACCTTCCTCAATCTGTGCAAGCAGTGTTCCTGAACTGTCATAGCTTGGTACAACAGTTACGTTTGGCTGTGACTCATTATATTTCTCGATTACTTCGTTTAATGCGTTCTCAAGACTTGCTGCTGCAAATACCGTGATCTGTGTGCTGTCAAGCTGATCTGCAGTCTCCGGTGCTGCTTCGGAAACATCTGGCTTCTCTGCTGCAGACGTGTCCTTTGCTGCTCCCTGGTCTTTATTTCCGCATGCTGTCATCGATGCTGCCATTGCACCGATCAGCATTACACTTACTAATTTCTTTTTCATTTCTTTCTCTCTTTGTTTTCGCTTTTTGTTATGTTTTATTATGTTTTGTATTTTTTTGTTATACTATAATTTACTCTCATTGTCAATTATCTTGATGTATATTTTCTATCAAAGAAAAAACAGCCCTGTCTAACAGAGCTGTTTTCCCATTTCACTGACATCGTATCCAGACATCATTTCCGCTTCTTTCTTAAATTCATCGGATCGGATAATATTGAGCAGATTCTGAAATTCCTTCCGTTTCAGATCTTTTTTGCGAAACACAATATCATAACTTTCCTGTTTCAACGGTATAAACTGAATGCCGTCCATCTGGCGCGCCACCTTCTCATTTCCAACGGCCACGTCCGCGCTTCCACGCAGTACGTTGGTTGCTGCGATCATATGAGAGGCAGCAACGTCCTCGTATCCGTTGAGCTTATCTGTGTCAAGGTCCAGTTTTTTGCACATCTCATCAATAAAAATACGAATGCCGCTTCCTTTCTCCCGGTTGATCATCCGCACATCTGCTCTGGTCAGATCCTCAAACTTCTCAATATGCTTTGGATTTCCTTCCTTCACATAAAACCCCTGCCAGCGTTTCAACAGATGAAATACTGCCAGCTGTTCTCCCGGAAGCATGTTCTCCACATATGGCAGATTATAGCTATCTGTCGCCCCGTCCCACATATGGCAGGTAGCTACATAATTTTCATTCTGATACATCCGGTACAGACCGCTGTAACTTCCCATTGGGGAACGGTACACCTGCGTATGCCCGCCACTTTGACTGTTATACAGGGCACAGAGCACATCCAGCAGCTGATCTTGTCCGCAGATTACGATATTATCCGGAGACTCCGTCTCCGGCATCACCCCCATATATTCATAGACATCCTTCCGTGCGATCCGGAACTGCTTTCCCATTTTCGTGGCTTTCAGATCCCCACGCTTGATCATCTCATAAACGGTATTCTTCTTTACCTGCAATATCTCCGCCACTTCCAGCGGGGATAAAAACTGTTCATCCATGCGATTTCCTCCCCAGTACCTGTATCGTTATTATAATGCAAAAGACCTACCTTCTTTCACATCTTTTATCTGCTAAAATCACATATATATGGCATATATACATCTCTTTGTATATACGGTAAGTATAACTTCTGAAAAAAAGCTTTGCAAGCATATCTTTTTATGCTAAAATATATTTCACTGTTCATTTTGCAAAAAGATGCCGGTGAAAGTAATGATTTTTCGGGGTGTGGCTTAGTCTGGTAAAGCGCTCGTCTGGGGGGCGAGAGATCGCAAGTTCAAATCTTGTCACTCCGATATATCAAAACGCAGAAGACAATTCCTTTGTCTCCTGCGTTTTTCTGATTTTGCAGGAATTATGTCGAACTCCCTATTCAGTTATAATCAATAACTGGGGAGAATTATAAAAATTTAAGATTTTTCCACGTTGTTTTTTTCAATCTATGGTGCTACACTCTTCTATAAATAAAAAAAGAAACTGTGTCAGAAATACACAGTTTTGAGAGCATAAAAATTATACTATCATCGGAGTAATATTGAGTATGAAAAAACTTTTTAAATATCTCAAACACAATACGCACTTTTTTCTGTTGCTTTACGCACTGATTTATATTCCATGGTTCTGCTGGCTGGAGGAAAAAGTAGATATCAATTCAAACTTCCATGTTATTCACATGACACTGGACGATTATATTCCATTCTGCGAATTTTTTGTCATTCCGTATTATCTATGGTTTGTATACATGGCAGTCGGAATCATATTTATCGCTTTTACAGACGGGAAACTCTGCTGGAGGATGGGTATCTTCCTTATCACCGGTATGACTGTATTTCTCTTTATCTCAACAGTATATCCAAACGGGCAGCTGCTTCGCCCGGATACATTCGCAAGAGATAACATTTTTGTACACATCGTACAACGGCTGTATGCAACGGATACACCGACAAATCTGTTTCCAAGTATCCATGTATATAATTCCCTTGCTATTTATTTTGGACTGGCACACAGCAAAAAGCTGCAAAACAAAAAATGGATAAAAAACGCAGCACTGGTTCTCACCGTCTGCATTATTTTATCCACCATCTTCTTAAAACAGCACTCTGTCTTTGATGTGCTGACAGCCTTTGCACTTGCGGCGTTTATGCATTCCGTTTGTTATGGTTCTATCTCCGTGGCTTTTGAACGGCGGCGACAGAAACGGATTCCGGCTAAACAAATTTAATTCTTGTTTAGGGTAATTTGGAACAAGCAGAAACACTGCACATCCTCGCGGAGCGTTTTATCATTTACATATTTTCAATTTTCTTAACGGCGTCTTCCAGATATGGATTATCTGCTTTGTAGAATAATCCCTGATCTGCCAGTTCTGCATAAGCCGGATCCAACGGCATTTTACCGAGAACCTGCATAGCCAGCTCAGAAGCTACCTCATCAATATGGCTCTCGCCAAAAAGCTTGATCTCTTTTCCACAATCCGGACATTTCAGATAGCTGTAATTTTCTACAACGCCAAGTACCGGAATATTCATCATTCCAGCCATATTATAGGCTTTCTTTACGATCATCTGAACCAGTTCCTGCGGGGATGTCACGATCACGATGCCATCTACGGGAAGAGACTGGAATACTGTCAGCGGAACGTCACCGGTTCCTGGCGGCATGTCCACGAATAAATAATCAAGATCGCCCCAGACTACATCACTCCAAAACTGTTTTACAGTTCCTGCGATAACCGGACCTCTCCAGATAACCGGAGCTTCCTCATCTTCCATCAGTAAGTTGATGGACATAATCTTGGTTCCGTCTTCTGCTGCGATCGGTAAGATTCCCATCTCGCTTCCCATAGCCGGTCCGTGTACACCGAACATTTTCGGAATGGACGGTCCTGTGATATCTGCATCCAGAATACCTACTTCATATCCTTTTTTACGCATTGCAGTTGCTAAAGATGCAGTTACAAATGATTTTCCGACACCACCTTTACCACTGACAACACCGATTACTTTTTTTACAGATGAATACTCATTTAATTTTTCCTGAAAGCTCTGCGGCTGCTTGCTGCTTGGACATCCTTCACAGCTCTCGGAAGAACAGCTTCCTGCACTGCTGCAGCTGCTGCATGCACTGTCTGCCATAATTATACCTCCTGTGTATTTCATAAAAATTCAGTAGCGATTCAGCAAAGATATTCCTTCTTGGAACCAGACTCTGCTGAACCATTACTGCTTATTATACCCTACTCCACAAAAAAAGTGAAGTATTTATTTTCCTATATTTCACTAGGTTTACAGGTTTTTATAGAATTATTTCTGTCTATTTATTCTTCTGAGCTGCCTCTTTTTTTGCAAAAATCTCTTTGAAGGATTCTGTGTAAGGAGGACGCGCGATACCGAACTCTGTCACGATACCTGCGATCAGCTCATGATCTGTCACGTCAAAAGCCGGGTTGAATACTTTGACACCTTCCGGAGCCATGCGCTCTTTGTACCACATCTCTGTCACTTCTTCCGGTTTTCTCTGCTCAATCTTGATCTGATCGCCGGTTGGTGTGTTCATATCAATGGTGGATGTCGGTGCTGCGATATACATTGGCACGTTATACTGATTTGCAACTGCTGCAACTACGGAAGTACCGATTTTATTTGCAGTATCGCCGTTTGCCGCCACACGGTCACATCCTACAAAAATAGCGTCTACCCAGCCATTTTTCATAACAGTTGCAGACATATTGTCGCAGATCAGAGTTACATCAACACCGGAAGACTGAAGCTCAAAAGCTGTCAGTCGTGCACCCTGAAGCAGCGGTCTTGTCTCATCTGCAAATACACGGAAGTTGTAGCCACGCTCCTGTCCCAGATAGATCGGAGCTGTTGCTGTACCATATTTGCTTGTTGCAAGTTTTCCTGCGTTACAGTGTGTCAGAATTCCGTCACCCGGTTTTACCAGTGTCAGACCATACTCACCGATGGCTTTGCACACACGGATATCCTCATCCTGAATCTCGATAGACTCTTCTTTCAGAAGCTGTTTGATCTCAGCAACAGATTTGTCAGCATTATTTAATACAACCTGCTCCATGCGGTTTAATGCCCAGGAAAGGTTGACTGCTGTCGGGCGGGAAGAATCCAGATATTCTTTCTGTTTCTTGAACTCTGCGTAAAACTCGTTGTAATTATCTGTATCAATGCCTTTTGCCAGTACATAGATACCGTAAGCTGCTGCCACGCCGATGGCCGGAGCGCCACGTACCTGCAGCAGATAAATGGCATCCCAGATTTCCTGTGCAGTTTTTAATGCGATAATTTCTGTTGTTCCCGGTAATTTTGTCTGATCAATGATCACTACGGCACTGTTCTCATCATCTAAGGAAACAGTATCATAATCCATAATGTTTTTTTTCTGTTCCATCATTTATCCTCTTTCTGTTATTTTCTGTCTTTTACACACTATTCTACATGAAATCACAGAAAAATGCCAGAGGAATTATGATCTCTCCGGCATTTTATCTCATCTTACGTTACTGTTCACACGCGCCATTCGCAAAACGTCCTTTCGACTTGAATTGCAGTTAACTAAGCTCTGCGATCCGTGTAACCCCCACATAAATCTGGGAAATTTTATACCAGGTAGGAAAATCCACCACACCAGACACTGGCAGATCAAAAATCCGCTGGAATGCTTCTACTGCTTCTCTGGTACGCTCTCCGAATATACCGTCCGCTGCAATGGTTGGAATCGCCGGATATGCCTGGGAAATCCTGGCTAACTGCTGCTGCATCTGCCGCACCTTTGTACCGGAAGAACCGACAGCCAGATCCGTTCCCGGCCAGGAAGACGGAATTCCTGCAATCTCTTCCGCTGAATTGATGTACATGCTGCTCCCGTAATAATAACGCAGGATTTCTATCGGACTGTAGCCCTGATCTCCCAGATATTTTGAACCCCATTGGGTCATCCAACCGCTGCAGGATACATTTTTCCCATCACAATATTGTGTCAGAATCGGTTGCTGCACATTCGGTCTCGACAGATAGTGATTGAAAATTTCATCCACGATCCGGGAAATATTGCTGAAGATCGTACGGCCAAAGGACCACTTCTGATCGTAAGCAGTAGAAGAAGTAATGGTAAAATCGTATCCTTTTCCTCTGTACCCTTTCGTTAACGGTCATTCGTGGTTGGGGACAAAAGTGGTCT
>Ga0129312_1001452_pt1 | contig 13863 bp, 11 predicted proteins | sample O827metagenome_FD_94434 | JGI IMG/M metagenome (GOLD analysis project Ga0129312, IMG submission 94434) | Orangutan group fecal microbial communities from Wisconsin, USA - O827 metagenome | ecosystem: Host-associated > Mammals > Digestive system > Large intestine > Fecal | place: USA: Wisconsin... | reverse complement strand
TCTCTGTGGGAACCGTTTCATAAAGGAGAAAAAGATCCTGAATGTTATTCTGTTTATTATCCTGTAACAGAGTATATGGATATAGAAGCAATCTTTATAGAAGATTATTTCAATAAAATGAAATTTCTTACAGATGGGGTATTTATTGATGATTCAATTTTTGAAATGTTTGGCGTGAAGCTGCGCAAAAAAACATCACTGCTTACAGTCATATTCTTTTCAGAGCTGTCAGATGAACATATACAGGAATTAAATACAGCGTTTTCCAAAACAATTACCAGAGAATTAAATAATTCAATGACAATGATTCCTGTTTATTATATTTACATTATTGTAGTGAAAAGAAGAACACCGGCTTTTGAAGATCTGATCATGAGTAAAGTAAGTCAGAGCGAAGGAAGATATCTTCTTCCGGTTGGATATATCATGAATGAAAATACATTCTATGTAGCAACGCCAAAAAATGAAGAGTATATAGACCAATATAATGAGATGAAGGAAGAGTTTCTGGATCTTCTGGAAAAAAACAGGGAGGAATCGGATGCAGTATAAATCTGGATTAACTTTTATATTGACCATTATAGGAGCAGGGGGAATTTACAGTTATCTGTATGGCGGAGGGATTTGGAGTATCCTGTTTATTTTTGTTGGTTTAAGTATGCTTTATTTTTCCGAAGATACAATAGAAAATATGATTCGCACAGATGACAGAGTCAGCAGTGAAACACCGGATCATCCATTGATCATTTCAGGACATATGAGAACAAAAAACACCGGATTTCTGTCACCTATACGTGGGATTTTCAGGTGTCAGATCCATTATATATTCCAGCTTATATTATCCCTTGCATGGGAAGTGTGGCATCTTATTCATGGAAAAACCGAAGTCTATTATAAAGGCTGCATGTATATAGGAATATACTTAATGATCGGGTGCCTGATACTGGGAGCAGTGGAACATTATTATCATCTGCTTATAAAGAAAAAACGCAAATAAACGACCAACGCATGGCAAAAGCCCTCAGTTTCATTCACAGAATACTGAGGGTCTTCTTCACTGGAGCCTTTTTCAAACACGCTCTAAATCAATTCAAAATGCTCCAGGGCTTTCCTGATTCCATCCTTATCTACATCATCAGTCTGGTAGGTGCAGTCTTTTTCGATGTTGCCGTAGGAGTTACCCATGGCTATACTGGTACCGGCGTATTTCAGCATGGACAGGTCGTTGGGACTGTCACCGAAGGCGAAGCTGTCCTCCAGGGGGATGGACAGGCGGTCCAGGAGAAACCGGATACCGGTTGCCTTGCTGATGCCCTTCTGGATCACCTCCCAGATGCCGTTGCCGTGGTCAAAGTAGGAGAAATGCTCTTCACAGAAACTGCGGAATTTCTCAATCTGGGAATCCGGGAGCATATGTACCAGGAATTTGTCAAAGGAGTAGGTGCAGGCTTCCTCCCTGCCGAATTTGTTAATGTCTACCATTGGAATCTCCTGGCGCATTTTTTCTCCAAAGGAGGACTGGGCCGGTGAGGCACTGTCGTACATGATCTCCGTATTCCCCTCAAAAAGAGCCTCAATCTTACATTTGCGCAGAAGCTGTACAGTCTCCTTGCACAGAAGATTGGGAACTGTGCGGAAAAACAGCAGCTTGTCATGAAGATAAATATGTGAACCGCAGCCAAGGACATAACCGTCAAAACCAAGCTCCGAAACAGAAGGAGGAAGCATGGCACGGGTGCGGCCTGTATTGACGAAGATCAGGTGTCCGTTTTCCTGGGCTTTTTTCAGTGCGGTTCTTGTGCTGTCCGGAATCTTGAAATCCCGGGTAAGAAGAGTACCATCTATATCAAAAAATAAAATCTTTTTATTCATAGTTCCGTCCTTTCCATCTGAGTTTCAATAAGGCGGACATTCGCATTCCGCTTTGTTACATGCTCATGAATGCAATCGCTCCGCGATTTGTCAGTGGGCCACTGACATAAGCATCTCCCCTGTCCCATCGCCTGGTATTCTGTGCACTTGAAGCGGAGGACTGCTTATTTGTGTTCAATATCATCTGCTGCGTTCTCGTCATCAGAGTTCTCATCATCAGGATCCACCGTCATTCTGGAGCTTACCCGGATTCCGTTTACTTCCACGTTATCTTCCATGGGGATCACCAGACATTTCCTGCCGTTGATGATCTGGGTTTCCACAAGGTCAGCACGGTCCGGGGCTACGTGGATGACAACATCCGGAGTTTTGATCTCGAATTTACGTGTGTTGGTGATATTGGAAGCCATAAGGGCAGATTTCTCACCGGCAGCCATCTCATACTGCTCATCGAAATTCTCAAGCTTCTCCTCCTTCACACCACATTCCTCAAAAAGCCGCTTCACCTCGGATTTGGTGAGAACAACAGGCTCCGGTTCATCCTTCTGGGATTCGATCAGGTCATTAAGCTTCTCATGGATCTCAAGAACTGTATCGTAAGCACAGTCATCACCAAGGGTATCCTCCACAAGGGCATTGAAGGAATCTCTCTGTCCTCCTGCAGAAAGGGGAGTAGTGCAGCCAAAAACCTCATCCATGAGAGTGGGGCGAAGCTCCTCTGCGTTCTTGGTGTAGTAGAGAAGTCCGTGGATATCTGTGCTCCGGTCATTAAACTGCGGGAAAAGGAATCCCCAGTCCGGCATTTCCACAAGCCAGTCACGGATGCGGTCCTCGATGTTATTAGTCTCTGCGTTATAGTGAAGACCTGCCTTGGAAAGCTTCACAGGGCAGATGCTGCAGAGAATGTGGTCATAGATCTCATCGGAAGCATCGAACATCTCGGCACCGTCTGAGGATTTGCCCGGGATATCATATACGGCGTGGATCAGGATAATGTAATAATTCTCACCGTAATCGTAATTCTCGATGATCCTGTCATAAAAAGCATCGGTAAGCGCATCATCTGTAAGCTTGCTGGCGCGAAGCTTCATAAGGAATTCCTGTGTGCCGCCTTCGCTTTCCTGAGCAAGAGGAAATTCCATGTTGATGAGATTCTTACCTACTGTGCCGGAAAGAGTCTTGCGGAAAATATCGAAATATTTAAACATTTCTTCCTCGGAAAGAGAGAGAAAAGCTTCCTTAAGCTCTGTCTTTTTGTTCTTCTCGCCGTCCACATAGCAGCCGCAGATGCGGGTGATGGAGCAGCGGTCAGGAGTAAACTGTTTCTTGATCTCTGCGATCTCTTTTTTGTTCATATTGATCTACCTCGAGTGTTTTTGTCATAGTGCATGTTTGAAAAAGCTTTCTGCAAGATGTACGTGCAGATTGCCGGAATGATTTTTCAAACAGGTTCCAGGGTGTTATATGCGGAATATTCCGCTTCATAGTCTGTTAATTATAGCATTTTCCACCGGAATAGACAAACATAAATTCGGGTAGTAAAACATCTGGCGGGATATTATCTGTGAACAGTAAGGACTGACATCCGTATATAAAAGCGAAAAAATACCCCGGGAATACCTGCGCAGCTTCTGAAATCATTGTACTGATTCCGGAAGCTGCGATAATAACAGGTTCCCGAGGCATAATTCATAAATCAACCGGATAACTGAAAACCGGTTATCTGATACAGCGCTGAATAACGAAACAGACTGCAATATTCATTTGAATTACAGTTGATCTCTTTTATAATACGGAATATCCATATCCACTGACAATAGCGTCAACCTTCTGTTTATTCTTACACATCGGGCAGTTGTCTGAGCGGTAGGAATGGTAGCCTGGCAGATCCTTGGACTGGAAGATGGAGTAAACCGGAAGTCCGGCAATCTTGTCAACTGCACTGAAGATAGCGGCTGCACCGCAGATCCTGCCGCCATAATACAGAACACTCTCCACAGCGCGGCTTAATGTTTCACCGGTGGTGATGGAACCGTTAAGCAGGAGAACATTCCTGTCTTTGATCATAGGTTCATAGTTGTCACGGAAGATCATCTGGCCAACACTGTTAAACTCCGGCTTGATTATGTATATGGTCTGATGTGCGTTCATGGACATAACGCCAGCTCTGGTAAGTTCATCAGCCAGATAAGCACCGATCACTTCCAGACCATCCATACATACAATGGTATCGATCAGTGTGGAGGAGCCGTAATTGGATGCAAGATCATGTGCGATCCGCTGTGCTTCCGAGCATCGTGTTGTCATTGTTGTGAGATCCAGGTAGTGAGTGATATGGGACTGTGAGGTGGCAAAATGTCCCGGGATCAGCTTTAGCTGAATACGGTTATCGCTTCGAGCATAAATTTTAATCATTTCCTGCATAGTAAAACCCTCCTGTCATGTCAGAGTATGTCGTTCTGAAAAGTTTTTCTTAATGTGCATATTATATCATTATTATAATAAAAATGGAATAATATAATGCAAAATATACAAAAAAATTTACAAAAACAGCGGAATGTTTGTTATAAAATGCTCAATATAGTGAAAAGCACAACAATCCTTTATACAAACAGCAAGTCATGATTGATGCTGGTGTAAAAAAGCTTCCGGCAGTGTTCCGGCTCCGAGGTCTGTCCCAGCGCCCACATAAGCTTGGTAACGCAGGCTTCCGGTGTCATATCATAAGATTCCAGGACAGGAAAAAGATCTTTGATGATCTTTCCTACCTGATAGATTCCCATATCACTTCCCTCATGTGTGACCTGGGTAGTCATACATACAGGCTTTCCGGCTTCTGTCCAGCGTTTCAGTGCGGAGAAAAATTCTTTCCGGCCGTAATCCGGCAGGCCCCCCACACCAAAGGATTCTATGATAAGTCCGTCATATGCAGGAGCAAGTGCATCCAGGATGGAGGCGTCCATTCCGGGGATCAGTTTCAGAAGAAAGATCCGGGAATTCATCTGATGATAAAAACGTAAAGGATCATTATCCCTGTCCTTGTCGTCAATATAAAAGATGATCCGTCCGTCCTGAATGGCTGCAATGTAAGGATAATTGATGCTGGAAAAAGCATTGTAGCTTTTGGTAAATTCTTTTTTTGCCCTGGTTCCGGCGATAGCTTTTCCACCGAATACAATGGAAACTCCGTGGGCTTTATCATGGGCGGCAAAACGGAGGCTGTCAAGAAGATTGGTACGTGCATCGGTGACTGCCAGGTCTATCGGTTTCTGGGCACCGGTGATGACAACCGGTTTCCGGTTGTTCTGGATCAGATAGGAAAGGGCTGCGGCAGTGTAAGCCATGGTATCTGTGCCGTGGCAGATGACAAAACCGTCATAGGCATCATAGTTCCGTTCAATAAGATCCTCCAGGAGAAGCCAGTGCACAGAGCTGACATTGGTACTGTCAAGGGAAAAAGGCTGTACGGTGTCTACTGTGCAGAAATCCCTGAATGTGGGAATATAGGAAAGAAGCCTGGCTGCGGTGATCTGTGGTGCAAGTCCGTCTGCTGTATATCGTGAAGCGATGGTTCCGCCTGTTGCGATCAGTAGTAATTTTTTCATGACAATTCCTTTCTGTGATGATCAAAATATACATTTCCCGGGGCCTTTTCAAATACGCTCTATTGGGAAACACGGTTCAGTATATACTTATATAAGAGCAAATGTAAAGGGTAGCAGGAAAAGAATTCTTTTGTTATAATAAAAGAAGTTTTCGGAGTGAAATACTCCTGAAAGGAAGGACAGGAAAAATGATCAAAAGAGAGAAAACTGATACGAAATTTGTGATCGCGCTTGTTCTGTGTATCCTGCTGGCTGTGGCGGCCATTGGAGAGGGTGTGCTTGTTCTTAAAGTGAACCGGGATTATACAGAGCTGAAGAATGACAACGAAGCACAGATCCAGGAACTTAAAACCCAGATGGATGAGAAGGATGCCAAGATCATCAGCCTCCGGAAAAAGGTGAAGAAGTTAAGCGCCCAGGGAGAGGTCCAGGGGGCACAGCCTCAGAAGAGTACGGATACCGGTGAGGTCCAGGGAGCACAGCCCCGGGAAAATACTGAAGCACAGCAGAATGAAGAATCTCAGCAGAGCAGTGAAGCACAGAACGCTGAGGAACAGAATGTGGAGGATCAGGCAGGAGCTCTTTCTCCTTCAGACAGTGGCTCTGTTTTTTCTGATTCTGTGGCAGATCTTGAACCGGGAACCATCATTGATACAGATACGGCAGTTCAGAATATGGACAGCTATTTTACCTCATCCATGATCGACCGTGACGGTGCCGTGTTCCAGAGGATCAACGGCAAATCCTACAGAGATAACAATGATATCAGTCTGGAAGACCTGAGATATCTTAAGCTGATCCACTATAATTTCAACCATCAGGTTCAGGTGGGAGAGATGATCGTAAATGCAGGGATCCAGGATGTCGTGATCAGTATCTTCAAGGAACTTTTCCAGAACGAATATGAGGTGCAGTCCATTTATCTGGTGGATAATTACTGGGTAGAAGGCGGGGACGGTAATGATGCGGATACAGCGTCTATTGACCAGAATAATACCTCCTGTTTCTGCTATCGCCCGGCTACAGGTTCAAGTAATATTTCCAATCATGGTTACGGACGTGCCATTGACATTAATCCACAGCAGAATCCATATGTATATTCCGGAAATTATTCCCATCCCAATGCGGCACCTTACATAGATAGAAACTGTGGGGATCCTCATGTGATCGTTGGAAATGACAGTGATATCTGCTATTCCATTTTTACAAAATACGGATTTTCCTGGGGCGGCAACTGGACAGATCCCATTGATTATCAGCACTTTGAACTTCCGGGAGCATGAAGCGGAGCAGAAAGGGGTGCCTATGATAAATTATGCTATGTTCAGCAAAACCGGGGAGCGACCTCATAATGAGGATGCAGTCCGGATGCTCTCAGAAAAAAACAGAAGTGTTTTTGCACTGGGTGACGGCCTTGGCGGCCACGGAGGCGGTGATGTGGCCTCAGCCTGTGCTACAGAGGAAGCGGTGGATGTTTTTCGCAGGGAAAGAAATCCTGAGAATTATCTGAGCCATGCTTTTGAGGCGGCCCAGGGACGCATCATGGAAAAAAAGCAGTCAGGCGGAACTATGAGAAATATGAAAAGTACCATGGTGCTGCTGCAGATCGAGAACGGCTGTGCCAGGTGGGGGCATATCGGAGATTCCAGGCTTTATTATTTCAGAAACGGACGGATGCAGGGACGGACTCTGGATCACAGTGTACCCCAGATGCTGGCATTAAGCGGCCAGATCAGGGAAGATGAGATCCGCCATCATGGAGACAGGAACCGTGTGCTGCGCTCCCTGGGAACATCCTGGGAAGAAAGTTCTGCCTATACATTGTCAAAGCCTGTGAAGGCAGACAGCGGAACTGCTTTTCTTATGTGCTCTGATGGTTTCTGGGAACTGATCCAGGAGAGGGATATGGAGAGAACGCTGAATTCTTCGGACAGCGTAGCCCAGTGGCTGAAAAAAATGGAAATGATCGTACTTGAGAACGGTACAGGAACAAAAATGGATAATTATTCTGCTATATGTATTTATATAGAATAGACAGGCAGGGAGAGAGGTGACAGCATGTCAAGATGTATGAGATGTATGACAGAGTATGACTGGCAGAAATTCTGCCCCTGCTGTGGCCGTGAACGTGACAGCGGGCCTGCTTTTGAGGAGCAGCTTCCGGAAGGAACAGTCCTGAACAGCCGTTTTGTGGCAGGGGAGGCCAGATATCATGACAGGATCGGATTTCTGTACACAGGCTGGGATAATTTTATGCAGAAAAAGGTTTTTATCAGAGAATGGTATCCGGTAAAGATCTCAGAAAGAGACGGGAACGGACTGACTGTGAAGCCTCTGGCAGAGGAAGCTTTGTGGGACAGACTTAATGAGCTGTTTCTTGTACAGGCAAGCAGGTTCCAGAATCCGGACTGCATAAAAGGCGTGATCCCGGGGATCTCCTGTTTCAGGGAAAATAATACAGCCTATTATGTACTGGAATATGTGGACGGGATGACTTTGCAGGAGTTTCTGCAAAGGGAAAATCCGCTGGAGCTTCCACTGGCAAAAGAGATCGGAGGAAAGGTGAACTGCATTCTGGAGGAATTTCACAGGAGAAATATGGTACATGGCAATATTTCTCCGGAGAATATTTTTATCACGGACAAAGGTGAGATATGTCTTTTGAATCCTGCCTGGTTTGGCAGTGACATGGATTCTATCCGGTATATGGTTTTCTGGAGCAGATATGCACCTGTAAGCTACAGGGAGCCGCCTGTGAATCCCGGGCCGGACATTGACCGCTTTCAGACTGCATCTGTTTTTTACCGGATGATAACAGGTGAGGAGCCCTATGGAGTCCTTCGTGAAGAAAAAAAGGAACGGCTTCCCTCTGTGTGGGAATATGGGATAGAAATTCCGGAGAAACTGGATCAGGAACTGATGGAGGCTCTCGGGGAAAAATATAAAAGAAAATCAATATTTTTGAGGAAGAGAAAATGAAAATAGAAAATTTATGTATCAAGTGCATGAAGGAAAAAAGAAGCCCGGGTGGTGTGTGCGAGCACTGTGGGTTTGACCCTTCCACATATCAGGTACCTGTACACCATATGGAGCCTTTTTCCATACTTGCCGGAAAATATCTGGTAGGTAAAGCTATCGGAGAGGGCGGCTTCGGTATCACCTACATAGGAATGGATCTGAACCTTGAAATGCGTGTGGCGATCAAGGAGTACTATCCAAACGGTTTTGCTGTCCGCGATTCAGGCAGGACCAGTACAGTGCAGTCCTGCGGTGGAGATGCCAGGGAATTTTTTGAGAAAGGACGGGAGAAGTTTATCGGGGAGGCCAGAAACCTGGCAAAATGTACCGACATTCCGGAGATCGTCCGGGTAAAAGAATTCTTTAAGGAAAACGAGACTGCCTACATTGTTATGGAGTATGTGGACGGAACAGATCTGAAAACATATCTCAAAGAGCGGGGAGGCAGACTTTCTGTTCAGGAGACACTGGATATGATGCGTCCGCTGATCGCTGCCCTGGGAAAAGTACACCAGCGTAATCTGATCCACAGGGATATCAGCCCGGATAATATCATGCTCCTCAATAATGGAAATGTAAAGCTCCTGGATTTTGGAGGCGCCAGAGATTTTGTTTCTTCCAGCGGAAAAAGTATTTCTATTACACTGAAGCGTGGCTATGCACCGGGAGAGCAGTACAGAACTCATGGAGAACAGGGCCCCTGGACAGATGTATACGCCCTTTGTGCTACCATGTACCGTTGTATCACAGGGGTGATCCCGCCGGAATCCCTGGACAGGGAGCATCAGGATGACCTGAAACCTATTCCGGAATTCGGGATCGAATGTCCGCCTGTAGTGGAACGTGTGCTGGAAAAAGGTTTAAGTGTTTATAAAGAAGGCCGTTTCCAGACAATGGAGGAACTGTACAGTGCCCTGTATGAGGGTGGGCCGCTCAAAATGAATCCTTCCCTGGGAAATAACTCAGGCAGGGGCCATGGACATGTGACAGGCAGCGGTCAGGGAAATACAGGAAATGGCCGAAGCCAGGGAAATCCTCATGAACATACAAACCGCAGTATCCCAGGCAGGAATATTCAGGGAGGACAGCCGGTGAGAAATCCGGAAAATACAGGAAACGGCCGGTCAGGAAATCCATATATGCAGGGCCAGGGAAATGTACCCCGGAAGAAAAATTCCAACACGGGACTTAAGGTGATAGCCGGAGTTCTTGGTGTTTTTCTCATAGTGCTTCTTGTGGTCATTCTTTTACAGTTAAAGCAGATCAGAAGTTCTTCAGATACAACAGAGACGGAATCCTCCAAGACAGCAGCCGTGGAAACTTCCACTCCGGTACCGGAGAAAGCAGAAAAGGCAGATAACAGCGATACGGAGGATGAGGATTTTACAGATACTGAGGAAACAGATACCAAAGATACAGATACCAAAGATGAAAACGCCGGTGATACGGATACTGAGACAGCCTCCAAAGAAAAGGATACGAAATCGGATTCCGTGGAAACAGCTTCCAAAAAGAAGACAGACTCAGAGAAGAAAACAGATTTAGAAAAGAAAACTGAGGAATCCGGGAAAAAAGATAAAGCTGCAGCAGCCAAAGCGACAGCAACTCCTGCACCAACGGACACTCCTGTTCCGACTGTAGTTCCGGAGCCTGTTCTTCAGACTGATGCGGAAGGCCTGGACTATGTGCGCAACAATTATATCAGGCTTACAGAAGATGATGTGGCAGGAGCGGATTCTTCTTCCATGATCCAGCAGGATAATACGGATAACCTTCCTATTTATCTTTTCCGGGAGGATGACCAGACCAACTGGCAGGAGGGCGTGGATGGCCCGGGAATCGGACAGTATGTGGCATACACCCTGAAACAGACTTATGAGATAGAGGCTATGAGCTTCCGGCTTGGAAACTGGAAAACAGACAGGTATTTCTGGGGAAATAACAGACCGAAAACGCTGGAGATCATTGCGGACAGTAACAGTTGGACCATCACATTCCCTGATGAGTATATGACTGAGTACGTGGTGACTTTCAGTCAGCCTGTAAAAGCGACTAACCTGAAATTTACCATTAATGATGTATATAAGGGCAGTCAGTGGGATGATACGGTTATCACGGAGATCAGTCTGTGGCATAAATAATAGATAATATTGCCGTGAAACGGCTGCTGTTCTGCAAGGTGCGGACAGCAGCCTTTTTTGTGGCATAGGAAATTACTCCGTAATGTTCCAATGCCATAAAAAAGCCCTCCGGGCAGGATCGCACTGCGTCGGAGAGGAATTATGTCGCTGAAGCGACCCGCCGCAGGCGGAGAATCCTGCTTGCAGGATTCTTTCTTACAGGAAGCTATGTCTGTGAACTCCAACCGGGAGATTACTGTCTTGACAGCAGTAAAAGAAAAAGGTTTACCATCAGGAAAAATACCGTTATAATAAAAACAACGCGGTTAAGACGGCCGCAGAATATCAAGAAGGGAGAAAACAACTATGGCATATTTAGGAGAAGAGATCAAAAAACTGGGATTTGGTCTGATGCGCCTTCCGCAGAAGGAAGAAGGCGGGATCGATACAGAACAGACCAAGGTCATGGTAGATAAATTCCTGGATGCAGGATTTACATACTTTGATACTGCATGGGCTTATGCAGGAAGTGAGGATGCTATCCGTGAAGCTCTGGTAGAACGTTACCCGAGAGAGAAATATCAGCTTGCCACCAAGATGGCTGCATGGATCAACTGCAAGACAAGAGATGAAGCAGTTGCACAGTTTAAGACATCCCTGGAGAGAACAAAGGCAGGTTACTTTGATTTTTATCTGCTTCATAATCTCGGAGAACACAGAACGAAATATTTCGATGATTACGGTTTATGGGACTGGATCCACGAGCAGAAAGAAGCCGGACTTATAAAACACGCCGGATTTTCTTTCCATTCAACACCGGAAGAGCTGGATGCGATCCTTAATGCACATCCGGAGATGGAGTTTGTACAGCTTCAGATCAACTATGCTGACTGGGAAAATCCGGCCATTCAGTCAAGAGCATGTTATGAGGTGGCAAGAAAGCATGGCAAACCGGTAGTGATCATGGAGCCGGTAAAGGGTGGTATGCTTGCAACACCGCCACAGTCTGTTGAGGATATCCTGAAGGCGGCAGAGCCGGAGGCATCCAATGCTTCCTGGGCGATCCGTTTTGCTGCAAATCTTGAGGGAGTTATCACAGTTCTTTCAGGAATGAGTAACGTTGCACAGATGGAGGATAATCTTTCCTTTATGAAAGATTTTAACGGTCTTACAGACAGTGAGAAGGAAACTCTTGACAAGGCAAGAGAAGCTATGAGCAAAATCCCCCTGATTCCATGTACAACCTGTAATTACTGTGCAAAAGTCTGCCCAATGGAAATCGGAATCTCCGGTTCCTTCACAGCGATGAATTACCTGACACTATACGGAAACAAAGCTGCCGCAGCTCATCAGGAGGAGTGGCTGGTAAGCAGCCATGGCAGAAAGCGTGCAGACCAGTGCGTAAAATGTGGACAGTGTGAGGAAGTCTGTCCGCAGCATATTTCCATCCGTGAGGAACTTGAGAAGGTCAGCGAGACTTTCTGTAAATAAAAATTTCCCCGGGTATAGCCTGAGGGAAAAGGTTACTGCCTGTGGAACATATTCTGTGGAAGCAGCAGGAATAAAAGAACTGATCCGACGGGAAACGGATCAGGGTAAGGAGAGAGTTTTAAAATGGAAAAATTCAAAGCGTTTCTGAAACGGAAGGATATCGAGATCTCTCTGAAGAGATACGGTATCGATGCACTGGGAGCCATGGCACAGGGACTTTTCTGTTCCCTGCTGATAGGTACGATCATCAACACCCTTGGCACACAGTTCCACATTCCGTTTCTGACTATGGCAGTTGCTACAGTCAATGATACCCAGTACACAGTTGGATCTCTGGCATCTGCAATGAGTGGTCCTGCCATGGCGGTAGCCATCGGTTATGCCCTGCATTGCCCGCCGCTGGTGCTGTTTTCACTGATCACAGTAGGTTTTGCCTCCAATGCACTTGGCGGAGCAGGCGGCCCTCTGGCTGTACTGTTTGTTGCTATTGTTGCATCTGAGATCGGCAAAGCAGTTTCCAAGGAGACAAAGATCGATATTCTGGTGACTCCCCTTGTAACCATCGGCGTAGGTGTGGGCCTTTCTGCATGGTGGGCACCGGCTCTTGGAAAAGCAGCCATGAAGGTTGGAAGTGTGATCATGTGGGCGACAGACCTGCAGCCGTTCTTTATGGGAATCCTGGTTTCCGTATTTGTGGGAATCGCACTGACACTGCCGATCTCCTCTGCTGCGATCTGTGCGGCACTGGGACTTACCGGACTGGCAGGCGGCGCTGCAGTAGCAGGCTGCTGTGCACAGATGGTAGGATTTGCGGTTATGTCCTTTAAGGAAAACAAATGGGGCGGCCTGATTTCACAGGGAATCGGAACATCCATGCTCCAGATGGGAAATATTGTGAAAAATCCAAGGATCTGGATCGCACCGATCGTCACATCTGCGATCACAGGACCTGTCGCAACCTGTCTCTTTAAACTGCAGATGAATGGAACAGCCGTATCCTCAGGAATGGGTACCTGTGGTTTTGTAGGACAGATCGGTGTCTATACAGGCTGGATGAATGACATTGCAGCAGGAACCAAAACGGCTGTCACGGCTGTGGACTGGGTTGGACTTTTCCTGATCTCATTCATTCTCCCGGCAGTGCTCTGTCCGCTGATCAATATGTTTGTCCGCAAGCTTGGATGGGTAAAAGACGGAGATATGACACTGAACTGATATTTTGGGAAATCAGATCAGACACATTGAGAACATCAGACACAGCGGACAATGTTCCGGCCAACTGAAGCTGATGCAGTTTTATATGAAAAAACGTTTATAAAAAACAAGGTCATACAGCCTGGGATATGTGCTGTATGACCTTGTTTTTTCTCTTGCTATGGTTCTCTTCATGCAACGTGGGAACCGCTGGTGTTATTTCGTTCCAGGCCGCAGGCTTTTGCATATTCATGCAGTTTTTCTTTTGCGGTATAATTCAGATTCTGCGGAACCTGGATCTGGATCGTAACATACTGGTCGCCACGAACCTGTGGATTCTTCATGGAGACGATACCTTTTCCTCTGAGACGGATCCTGGAACCGGACTGCATACCTTCTCTGATTTTACAGATAACATTTCCGTAAAGGGTGGGAACGGTGGCTTCACCGCCGAAAACAGCGGTTGTGTAAGGAATGGAAATGGTGGTATAAACATCCGCTCCCTTTCGTTCATAGCCAGGACGTGTTCCTACGGTAACCTTCAGAAGAAGATCACCGGGCTC
>Ga0129312_1001451_pt1 | contig 13869 bp, 11 predicted proteins | sample O827metagenome_FD_94434 | JGI IMG/M metagenome (GOLD analysis project Ga0129312, IMG submission 94434) | Orangutan group fecal microbial communities from Wisconsin, USA - O827 metagenome | ecosystem: Host-associated > Mammals > Digestive system > Large intestine > Fecal | place: USA: Wisconsin... | reverse complement strand
CATGGTGGGTATAGCGCAGTTGGTTAGCGCGCCAGATTGTGGCTCTGGAGGCCAAGGGTTCGAATCCCTTTATCCACCTTAAATCACTCCTGCTTGGTTGTAAATAATGGGCTATCGCCAAGCGGTAAGGCACAGCACTTTGACTGCTGCATTCGCTGGTTCGAATCCAGCTAGCCCAGTTCAATAATTCTATATGGGTGTGTAGCTCAGTTGGTAGAGCACTTGACTTTTAATCAAGTTGTCCCGGGTTCGAACCCCGGCACGCTCACTATAAAAGAACACGGAAGTGTTCTTTTTTTGTGCCGAGGTTCGAACCAAGGTTCGTTCTCCGCTCCGCTACGGTCGGCGCTAAGCAGAGGTCTCCCAGACCTCTAGCGCCCCGGCACGCTCACTTTAAAGAACACGTAAGTGTTCTTTTTTTTTGTGCCGAAAACCTTGAAAAATAAAGGGAAATTTGAGTTTTGCTTTTTTTACAATTTGTCAATTCTAAAAGATATTTATGGGAATAATTGGCTTTATGAAGTATAGTATCTCAAAAATATTCTTCCTGTTTTACATTCCCCCTGATTAATGGTAGAATAAGTTGAACGCAAAATAGGCATTCCCCCGCTTTAAGTGCGTAGAGCACTAAGCGGTGGGTAATGGGGATGCGTATGTCAGTGGAAGTTAAAAGCTCCCACTGACAGGTCGCAAAGCTACTGCGTTCATGAGCAAGTATCGAAAGTGGATTGCGAATGTTCGCTTTACAAAAATAAAAACCTATCAAAGGAAAAAAGAGTTTATGAGTATGGAAGCGTGTCCAGAAGTGAAATTATCGAATAAAAAAGAAGTGATGAGTGCATGGAAACTGCATTTGGAGAAAGTCAGAAATCAGCAAGAAAACTTATCAGTAGAATTGTTGTGGCAGGTTTTGTGTGAACTGGAGCAGGATTTTTTTTATACGGTAAAGGGTATTTCGTTTACTTATATTATCCGGGGGCATGAGATGTTTGTGGATCGAAAGGAAAAGTCGATCACGCAGGCAACTGTTGGCTTGGCAGCACAGCGTGTTCTAGAAAAACAGGCACAGGGGATTGTCATTACAGGACCGAAAAAGATCGGGACTTTCGGGGCAAGTTATTTGTATACGATTTTCCGGGAAATTGGGCTGATTTTGACAGTGTAATGTTGCAATAGTTTACTTTTGAAAATTATTTTTGCCCTTTACATCATTGTATGGAATAGAGTCAGAAATTTGGAGGAAATTTATATGAAAAAAATAGAACCACAGTCCTGGAAGGCGGACATGCCGGATTTTAGGGAAAAAACAAAAGCATTTTATGACGGTGAGATGAGCAAAGGCAACTATAAAGGGTATTCCGGTCGTTACGGAAGTTATGCACAGAAAGATGGAAAGGCGAGTATGCTGCGTCTGCGTATGACCGCAGGCCGTGTGACAAAGGAAAAACTTGCATTTATTGCAGGATCCATTCGAAAATATGAGGTAAAAAAAGCGCATTTTACAACCTGTGAGACGATTCAGCTGCATGATCTGCAGCAGGAAGCATTGTGCCAGATTATGGAAGACGCGTTGGATGTTGGAATTGTCACCATGGGTGGCGGTGGAGATTTTCCACGAAATGTCATGTGCTCTCCGTTGTCCGGTGTGGAAGCAGATGAGTATTTTGATGTGCGCCCATGGGCAGAGGCAGCAGGGGAATATCTGATGACCTTTATCAATGCGGAGAAAATGCCACGTAAGTTAAAAGTATGTTTTTCAAATTCACCGAAGAATATTCCACATGCTACGTACCGTGATCTTGGATTTGTGGCAACAAAAGAAGGAAAATTTGATGTGTACAGTGCAGGCGGACTTGGCAATCATGCCAGATTTGGCGTAAAAGTTGCGGAAGCAGTAGAGCCGGAGATGATCTTATATTATATCAAGGCGATGTGGCTGACATTTCGTGCATATGGAAATTATGAGAACCGTGGAAAGGCAAGAACACGTTATATGCAGGAAATTTGTGGCAGCGCAGAAAATTATGCAAAGGCATATCAGGAAAAATTGGCAGAAGTGCTGGCTTCAGGAGAAGATTTAAAAGTTTCTGTAGAGCCACAGCCGCTGAATAAAAAAGATAACGGTGTACGTATTTCAGGAGTGCGTATTTTACCGCAGAAACAAAATGGATTGTATACTGTGATCTGGCATCCAATCGGTGGACAGCCGAAAGTTGAGGAATTGTGTGCACTTTCAGATGCAATTCAGGATATGGAAGAGGTGGAAATCCGCCTTGCACCGGATGAAACAGCATATATTATTAATCTGAACGGTTCAGAAGTGGAAAAAGTGCTGGAGGCAACACCGAGCAGCGCAAATACTGTATTTGAGACAAGTGTCAGTTGTATTGGCGCATCCATTTGTCAGGTGGGACTGCGTGATTCCCAGGCACTATTGCAGGCTTGTGTGGACGCGGTTCGTAAAGCAGATATTCCAAATGGTGCCCTGCCGCAGATGCATATTTCCGGTTGTCCGTCATCCTGTGGAACGCATCAGACCGGAATCATCGGATTCCGTGGTGCGGTAAAACGCGTGGATGATCAAATGAAAAATGCATTTGTGCTGTTTGCAAATGGTGAGGAACGCCAGGGTGAAGAGCGTATGGGGCGTGAAATCGGAACGATAGAAGAAGCCATGATACCACAGTTTCTGGTGGAACTTGGACAGACTGTGGCTGCTTCTGGCATGAATTACCTGAGTTGGGCTCAGAAAAATCCGGAAGGAATTGATAAAGTAGCTGAGAAGTATTTATAATGAGTAATATTTCGCAGAAAAACAGACCAGGATAGAACTGTTTTGATGTGTTATAGATGTTAAGGAGGAACGCGCGATGGAGCGTCGGGATAAAATTAATTATTATCTGGATCTGGCTGAAATTGTAGGTCAGCGCGGAACCTGTCTGCGCAGACATTATGGTGCTGTTATTGTAAAAAATGATGAAGTTATATCTACCGGTTACGTGGGAGCACCAAGGGGCAGAAGAAACTGCTCTGATTTAGGGGTCTGCATCCGACAGAAAATGAATGTGCCGAGAGGTGAGCGTTATGAACTCTGTCGTAGTGTGCATGCGGAAGCAAATGCCATTATCAGTGCATCCAGAGGAAAAATGATCGGAAGTACATTGTATCTGGTTGGAAAAGAAGTGGACACCGGGGAATATGTAAAAAATTCAAATAGTTGTTCTATGTGCAAACGGATGATCATCAATGCAGGAATTGACAGGGTGTACATAAGGGATTCGAAGGACGCGTATCGCATGATTCCTGTACAACAGTGGATAGATGACGATGAATCCCTGCTGGGAACTTTTGGGTATTAAGATTAAAAACAAGGCGGGTAAAAGAGGCATATGATACAGGATATTGCACCATTTCATTTTAATAATGAGTGGCACAAGTTACAACCGGAGGATAAAGACTGGATTATTTGTATGCAGGAGCGGAAGATATTGCTGCGGGGAACAAAAGAAGATATTTCTTTTCCACGTTATGATGAATTAAAGGAAGAGGTGCAGAACGGAGATCGTTTTGTCTATTTGTTTGCCGTCGGTGAGGAGCGATTTTTCCTGTATCAGCAGCATCAGTACAAAGAACGGGAAGAACTGAATCTGGTGCATTTGCAACAATTTCACTATGAAACAACCCGTTACCTGCGAGGCGCCGCTCCGCAGCATCTGTGCTATGCAGGATTGGTTGGTGCACAGTTAGCAGGCTGGTATGCGGCGCATCGGTTTTGTGGCGGATGTGGAACCCGCATGATTCCGGATGAACGGGAACGGATGATGCGCTGTCCGGTCTGTGGACAGATGGAATATCCAAAAATCTGTCCCTGTGTGATAGTTGGTGTGATGCATAAAGGAAAAATCCTGGTCAGCTGGTACAAAAATGGCTTTCGGGATCATTATGCACTGATCGCCGGTTTTGCAGAGGTAGGAGAGACCATTGAAGAAACCGTTACAAGGGAAGTGTACGAGGAGACACATTTGCATGTGAAAAATCTGCATTATTATAAAAGTCAGCCGTGGCCATATTCAGAAAGTCTGCTGTTTGGATTTTTTTGTGAGCTGGATGGAGAAGATCATATTATTATTCAGGAAGATGAGCTTGCTATGGCAAAATGGGTGACACCGGAAGAAATTTTTGAATCATCGGATAATTTTTCCCTGACCAATGAGATGATCTGTAAATTTAAAAAAGATATGACGGAGCACAAACATCTTTGTTTTTAGTAGAGTAGGAGCATGGAAAATAATATGATAAAACAGGAAAATCTGGCAATTGTTACATTAAAAAAAGGAGAAGGACGTACCATCAAAGCAGGTGGTGCATGGGTCTTTCATAATGAGATTGAGACCATTACCGGTCGTTTTCATAATGGAGATATCGTGTTGGTGCACGATTTCGATGGGTATCCGATGGGAAAGGGCTATATTAATCAAAATTCAAAAATTCGTGTACGTCTGTTGACGCGACATGTGGAGCAGGAGATTGATGAGGCATTTTTTAAAATGCGTCTGCAGAACGCATGGAATTACCGCAAAGATACAGTGGATACATCTTCCTGCCGTCTGGTATTTGGCGAGGCAGATTTCCTGCCGGGAATCGTCATTGATAAATATGAAGATGTGCTGGTAATGGAGTGCCTGACCCTTGGCATGGAGCGTTATAAGGAACTTCTGGCTGATCTGATGAAGCAGATCCTTGCAAAAGATGGCATTGAAATTCGTGGCGTTTATGAGCGAAGTGATGCAAAAGAGCGGGAAAAAGAAGGCTTAAGCAGGATAAAAGGTTTCATTGGAAAAGAATTTGATACAAACGTGGAAATTGTGGAAAACGGTGTGCACTATATGGTTGATGTGGTGAACGGTCAAAAAACTGGATTTTTCCTGGATCAGAAATACAATCGTCTGGCAATTCAGAAGTTGTGCAGAGGGAAGCGGGTACTGGACTGCTTTACCCATATGGGAACGTTTGCATTGAATGCGGGAATTGCGGGAGCAAGTGAGGTAACCGGACTGGATATTTCAGAATTTGCAGTAGAGCAGGCAACCCAAAATGCAAAACGCAATGGTTTGAGTGAAACAGTGAAATTTCGCGCGGCAAACGTACTGGACGAACTTCCGAAAATGGCAGCAGCCGGAGAAAAGTATGATGTAGTGATTTTGGATCCGCCGGCATTTACAAAATCACGCCAGGCAACAAAAAATGCGATTAAAGGTTACAGAGAAATCAACATGAAAGGTTTGAAACTGGTGAAGGATGGCGGATATCTGGCTACCTGCTCCTGTTCGCATTTTATGACACAGGAGCTGCTGGCAAAAACAATCCGTGAGGCAGCACGTTCCACTCATAAGAGATTGCGTCAGGTAGAGTTTCGGACACAGTCTGCGGATCATCCGATTTTATGGGCGGCAGATGAGTCTTATTATCTGAAATTCTTCATTTTTCAGGTTGTTGACGAAAAATAGGAGACTAAAAAATCCGCTGATTAGCGGATTTTTTTTGCATCGATGGCAGGTGAGAACAGTAAGTTGCGTATCTGTGTTTTAGAAAGTTTTAATGGTTTTTTCATAGAAATGATAAAGGGATATGATAAAATAATATCAGATATGAGATGACTCCCATCTATAAGTGGTGAGCAACAATATTATATCAGTGCAGGGATTCCATCTTGCAGCAAGAATGCCGATGGCATTCTTGAACATACGTGTGTTCAGGGTGAAACAGGGATAAGAAGGTAAGGAGAATTACTCAGAAATGGATGAAAAAGTAAAACGAGTAGATAAAACTGCAGATAGCCAAAAAAAAGTAGACGAAGAAGGGAAAAAAGATACTGCAAAGAAAGAAAAGATGGCTGAAGCAGATATGTCGGAACAACTGGAGGGAGAGAATCAGGTAGGTGCAGGAGAAACAGAAAGTTGTCTGCCTTTGGCAGCAGATCAGTTAGATCTGGCCAGGCAATATAAGCAGATGATGTTGATTTATGAAGCAGGAATCCGTCAGCTGACCACAAAATTACAGATTTTGAATCGAGAGTTCGAGCAGAGTAATGATCGTAATCCAATTGAAAATATAAAGAGCCGCATCAAATCAGCGGAGAGTATTGCAAAGAAAATGGAACGAAAAGGGCTGCCAATGACATTGAGCTGCCTGACAAACAATATTTATGATATTGCAGGTATCCGTGTGATCTGCCCATTTATCACAGATGTGTATGAAGTGGCACGAATGCTGCTGAGTCAGACGGATGTGGAACTGGTGCAGGTGAAAGATTATATTCGGGAGCCGAAGGAGAATGGTTACCGTAGTTTGCATCTGATTGTAAAAATCAATGTATTCTTTTCCGATGGTATGCGTCAGGTTCCGGTGGAAGTACAGATGAGAACCATTGCTATGAATTTCTGGGCAAGTACTGAGCATCAGCTTCGTTATAAAAAAGATAAGGCAATCACACCGGAGATGCATGAACGACTGAAAAAATGTGCAGATATCATGGCGGATGCGGATTATCAGATGCAGAAACTTGCAGAAGAGATTCATTTTTAGCGATTGTGGATAAAGACTTGCGGAAGGAATCTATTTCTGCTATGATGTGCGTCGGTACATAAAAATGAAGATGTGATTACGGTATAGAATAAGAAAATGAAAATCAGATTTTTGCTGTGATCAGGGAGAATTTGAGATAATTTTATGAGTGAAAAATATACAGATAGAAAAAATGTGAGTAAAAATCATACACTGCAAAAGCATAGAAATGATGATAAGAAGAAGGGTGGCACAGCATGTAAGGTCGCAAAAAAATGTGGCGGATGTCAGTATCAGGGTGTTTCTTACGAAAAACAATTAAGTGAGAAGCAAAAAGCAGTCCGCCAGTTAATGCAGCCGTTTTGTAAAACAGAAGAAATTACCGGAATGAAAGATCCATATCATTACCGAAACAAAGTGCATGCAGTGTTTGCACGGAAAAAAGACGGTACGATCATTTCCGGTGTTTACGAAGAGGGCACACATCGGGTAGTTCCGGTGGAAGCATGTCAGATTGAGGATGAAAAGGCAGATGCTATCATTAATGATATCCGAGGACTTTTGAAGTCCTTTAAGATAAAAACGTATAATGAAGATACCGGCTACGGTCTGTTGCGCCATGTGCTGATCCGCCGCGGATTTACCACAGGTGAGATTATGGTTGTTCTGGTGCTGGGTTCTCCGGTGATGCCGTCCAAAAACAATTTTGTCAAAGCATTGAGGAAACTGCACCCGGAAATTACAACGGTTGTGTTGAATGTGAATGACAAGCGAACCAGCATGGTACTCGGTGATCGTGAGACAACGATTTACGGAAAAGGTTATATCGAGGATGTGCTGTGTGGACTGACTTTCCGTATTTCTTCCAAATCTTTTTATCAGATCAACCCGGTTCAGACGGAGAAGTTGTATGGAAAGGCTATGGAACTTGCCGGTCTGACAGGAAAAGAGCGTGTTATTGATGCGTATTGTGGTATTGGAACCATTGGAATGGTCGCTGCAAAATCCGCAAAAGAAGTTATTGGTGTAGAACTGAATCCGGATGCTGTGCGGGATGCGGTCAAAAACGCAAAACGCAACCAGATGAAAAATATCCGTTTTTATCAGAATGACGCCGGACGTTTTATGGAAAAAATGGCGGCAAAGGGTGAAACAGCAGATGTCGTATTTATGGATCCGCCAAGAAGTGGCAGTACAGAGCAGTTTATGAAATCCGTTGTGACACTGGCGCCGCAGAAAATCGTATATATTTCCTGTGATCCGCAGACCCAGGCAAGGGATTTGAAATATCTGACAAAGCATGGATATAAAGCAATGGGAGCATATCCGTATGATATGTTTCCTTTTACAAAGCACGCAGAAAATATCGTGCTTCTGGTGAAAAATCAACACAAATAAATAATTGAACTTTACAATGAGCGTTATCCAGATCTGGATGTGGAATATGAGGTTCTGCCTAGCCAGGTGCTGCAGTCGCTCTTGGAACAGGGAAAAATACATATGGTGATTGGTCTGGAGGCAGAACTGGAGAAATTTCAGGGTGTCAAAAAATATAAACTGTTTGATCACAATCTGCAGGTTGGAGTGTATATGTCCAGCAGGCATCCGCTGGCCTTGCGAAAAGAAGTACATTTGGAGGATCTGAAAGGATTGGAAATTGGTGTGTTGGATTCTTTTGCATCGTTGGATGATAAAGAGCGCGTGATTTGTGTACTGGATAAAAGAGGGCTGCTGAATCAGGTACAGGTTCGTGAGTACCGTTCCAGACAGAATCTGCTGCTTGTATTGATTACCGGAAAATGTATGACGATCGCATTTCATAATATGTTTGCAGGCAGGGAAGACAAATTAAAATTTTATCCTTTATATGATAAGATTTTTCCAGATATGGGATTGATGGTAGTGGTTGCGCAGGAAAAATATCAGATAAAAGCGGAAAATTTAATAGAGATCATGGAGTCTCTGGGAGAGTAAGGTGGTACAGTTGATTGGCTGTATCACTTTTTCTATATTAAGTAACCACGAAAGTCATAGCTCGTTATAATATCTTTTATGGAGGAATATTATATATGAGTAGTAATGCAAAAAGCCGTGGATTCGGCAAAAAGGGATGGATGATTATCATCTTTACGTTGTTTATTTACATGTTTACCTGTACGGCAGCAGATACGCTGAATGTTTCTGTTACTGCATTTGCGTCTGCATATGGATGGGATTCCAATCAGATGCTTCTGTTTTCGGCAGCAGGTGGATTTGTAGGTATTATTGTATCAGCAGTACTTGGTGTGGTAGTTGCAAAAAAAGGTGTTAAGATTCCGACAGTTGTAATGCTGATTGCTTCCGCATTGATCTGGCTGTTTCATGGACACGTTAATTCTTTTATTACATATGGTCTGGCAGTTATTCTTCTGACTGCATTTTCTAATGCATTAAACCTGGTTTCCACACAGCAGATTATGAGTAACTGGTTCCCGAAAAAGAAAGGTATTGCACTTGGTTGGGCTACAATGGGAACATGTTTTTCATCTGCAATCATGGTTGCAGTATTCCAGGGAATGTTTGGAATGACTATCAGCGCACCGTTTAATTTGATGTGTGTAATTTTCATCATTCTTGCTGTAATTACTATTTTCTGGTTCAAACAGTTTCCGGAAGAAGCTGGTGCTTATCCGGACAATGAGCCGATCACAGAAGAAGAGAGAAAAGCAAATCTGGAAATGCTGAACAACAGCAAACCGGTATTTACCATTGGAAAGCTGGTACGCACAAAAGAAATGTGGATGTTGGCAGCAATTTTTGGTTTTGTTGCACTGGGACTTGTAGCCGTTATTTCTCAGATGGTACCGAGACTGGTTGCAGTCGGACTTGGACAGAATACCGCCATTATGTATCTGACCATTGCATCTATCATCGGTATTCCGGCTAGTGTCATCTGGGGATTCATTGATCAGAAACTGGGAACAAATAAAACCGTTCGTATATTTTGTTTATTATGGACTTTAATGCTGCTTGTTTCCGCTGTCGGAAGTGGAATGGCAAGTGCTCTGATCGCAGTACTATCCGTTATTTTCTATGCGATACTGTTAGGAGGAATGATGAATCTGATGCCGTCTGCAATTATTTCTGTATTCGGACGTTTTGATTTTGCAGATGCAAATAAAATCATCATGCCGCTGATCATTGGAATCCGTTCCTGTGCGTTTTTACTTGTACCGGTAATGCTTGCCTCAGCCGGTTCAAATGTAAATGGCGGATACAGAAATGCATTTATTGTATGCGCGATTTTATCAGCAATTTCTACAGTACTTGCATTCTTATTAAAAGATCAGTGTATCGGAAGAAATTCATTGGATAAATAAGAAATATAGATTAACAGGTATAATGGAAGGAAGAAAAATAGATCTGTCGATGTGTGAGGTTTGCTCACAACGGCGGATCTATTTTTTTTCATGGAAACAAAAACAAGATAACAGGTAAATATTAACCGATAATAAAAAAACGATGGTATTCTTTCACAGAAAAATCTGGTATAATAAAATTTAATGATATTGCGCCGACCGTAACGAAGTGTAGATGTGCAGTGATTCTGAGATGAATATGTCAGCTTACGCTGACCAGAATCACGCACCAAGTCTCACGTGCGTTCGACTTGAATAGGAGAACAGGTTTGACGAAAGAAAATAATAAGATAAACAAAAAGAAAAAACTGGTGTATTACGTCCTGATGCTGGCAATCCTGTGCTGGTTCATAATTGTAGAAGTTTTCGGGACAAATGAGCGGGACAGCAGTGAACGTATCCGGGATCTTACTTATCATGGAACATTTACCTGGGAAAAATCAGATGGAAGTACGGAGCAGATTGAGATACCGGGAATTTATGATGTGGCGGCCGGGGAAACAATGGTGCTGACAACGCAGCTTCCAACAGATTATGATGCGCAGACGTTAATGATCCGTTCTTCTTTGCAGGATGTGCGTTTTTATGTGGATGGTCAGTTGCGAGTTGTATATGATACTTCAGATACCAGAATAGCAGGAAAAAATTCAGCCAGCCGGTATGTATTCTGTCCGACATCAGTGGATGATGCCGGAAAAGAAGTACGCATTGAATTAAAAACACATACAGAAAAATATGCCGGAGTAGTAAACGAAGTGTTCTGTGGCGATAAGGCTGAAATCTGGGAATATATATTTGATTCTTATGGTTTGGCGACGATTATTGCATTTTTCCTGCTGTTTGCAGGAATCGTTACGGTTATCTTCAGTATTGCGCTTGGTTTGGTATATCATGTGAAATTTGATATGGAGTATCTGGGATGGTGCATTATCATGGCAGCTGGCTGGATGCTTGGAGAATCAAAAATGAGGCAGTTACTGGTGCCGAATGCATCAGTGCTTTCCACTTTGTGTTTTGTAATAATCATGTTATGCCCACTGCCCATCGTATACTATATTGACAGTATGCAGAATGGAAAACATCAGAAAGTATTTCGCTGGATGGAATACGTTTCCGTATTAAATTTTGCGGTCTGTTGTGTACTGCATCTGACTGGTGTAGCAGATTTTATAGAGACAATGCCGGTAGCTCATGCGATTCTTGGAGTGACACTGGTATTGGTAGTTGCAACTGTATGTTATGATCTGCATCACGGATATATTCACAAAAACCGTTATGTTGTGCCAGGACTGTTTGTGGCGCTTCTTTCAGTCGCAGTGGAAGCTGTATCTTCATTTTTTGTCATATCCATTTATGGCATGTTTATGGGGATCGGTATGATCGTGCTTCTGTTTGTAAATCTGGTCAGAACGATCCGTAATGTACAGAACATGGAAAATTCACGTCAGAGACGGGAAATGAAAAAGCGAAGAAAGCAGATGGAAGCCATGTCTTTGCAGTTGATGCAGACGTTGTCAACGACGATAGAGGTGAAAGACGAGTACGCCCGAGGTCATTCTCATCGTGTAGCAGAATATTCAGTTTTGATTGCGAAGGAGCTGGGCTGGAATCAGAAAGAACTTTTCAATCTGCGTAATGCAGCGCATTTGCACGATATCGGAAAAATTGGAATCCCAGACACGATTTTAAATAAACCGACAAAACTGACGGAAGAAGAGTATGCAGTAATTAAGGAACATACGGTGATCGGATCAGAAATTTTGAAGAATATTACACTGATCGATCATGTAATAGAAGTGGCACGGCATCATCATGAGCGTTATGACGGAAAGGGATATCCGGATGGTCTGAAAGGGGAAGAAATCCCGTTACCGGCCAGAATCGTGGCAGTGGCGGACAGCTATGATGCGATGCAGTCCAGAAGAATTTATCGTAATCCTCTCGAAGCCGAGACGATTTATAAGGAAATATCGAAGAACCGGGGCATTCAGTTTGATCCGGAAATTGCGGATATCTTTTTGAAACTTCTTCGGGAAGAACGGCTTGTGATCGGTGAGGGGTGTATTGGAATAGATGAGGAATACAGTATGCCGGACGTGGAAATCGAGATTGGAAAATTCATTTCAGATGTCATGTCGATGATACGGACACAGGAGGACAGTGAGGGCTTCGACTTCCTTACAGGACTTCCGATGCGTAACCGTGGAGAGAAAATGGCTGCACAGTTTATGCAGCGGGAGAATGGTTACCTGGTGTTCATGGATATGGATAATCTGAAAAAGATCAATGATATCTATGGACATAAAGCCGGCGACCGGGCACTGAAATTGCTTGGTTCGCTGCTGCTTGAATTTGCGCAGCACTCCGTGGTATGCCGTCTGGGCGGCGATGAATTTCTGATGTTTGTACCGGAAGTTTCAAAGGAAAAAATCACGGAGATCGTAAGTGGTATTATTGAAAAATTTGAAGAGATAAAGGAAGAGGATCTGGAAATCCGCTATGCATCGATATCCATTGGAATCTGTGAAACGGTAAAGGGGGATTCCTTTGAGGAATGTTATTCTAAAGCAGACAAAGCACTGTATTATATAAAGCAGAATGGCAAAGGAGATTTCTTCTTCTATCAGCAGATGGAAAGCCAGCAAATGACTGATTATGGAACCGGAAAAGATCTGGCGCTGATTGCAAAAGCTTTGCGTGAGAGTGGCAACTACGCAGGTGCACTTGAACTGGATTACCGGGAGTTTGCAAAGATTTACGAATACATGAACCATCTGGGTGAGCGTTACAAATACCAGTGTTATCTCGTGATGGTTACCATGGACACCACACCGGATTATGTGATGTATATTGAAAATATTGAGTGTGCGCTGGAGAGTATGGAGCAGGCAATCCGGCAGAAAATCCGAAAGGTAGATGTCTGCACCCGTTACAGTTCCATGCAGTATCTGATCATCCTGTTTGAAGCAGACGAGACGCAGATACCGAAAGTCATGGATCGTATTTTTATGCAGTATTATAAACAGTACGATAAGAGTAATTTTATTCCGAAGTATGAATATATTCCAATGATGGAAAATTCGAAAGAAAAGATGGAGAAGAACTAATAGAAGAAAAATGGTTTGTGTGAAATAAGGTTGCAAGAATCCTGCTTTTTTACTATAGTGTAACTATTAGATAGATAAGGTTGGTAGAAAAATGCAGATATCAAGCAGATTTACGCTGGCAATTCATATTTTTGCCTGTGTGGATACATTCAAAGATGATTATAAAGTAACCAGTGATTTTATTGCAGGAAGTACAAATGTAAATCCTGTCATTATTCGAAAAATATTAGGACAGCTAAAGGCAGCAGGACTCATTGAGGTGGCGCGGGGAACCGGAGGAACCACGATTCCAAAGCCGTTGTCAAAAATTACATTTCTGGATATTTATCGTGCGGTAGAGTGCGTGGAAGAAAATCAGCTCTTTCATTTCCATGAAAATCCGAATATTGCCTGTCCGGTTGGAAGAAACATTCATCATGTATTGGATGAAAAGCTGGATCGGGTGCAGAAGGCGATGGAGAGGGAATTACAGTCTATTACGCTGGAGGATGTCAGGGAGGATTTGAAAAAATATCTGCTGCAGGAAAAGTAAAATAGAATCCTGGGAAAGCACTTCGTGCAAACGATGCACACTCGCACGAGAAAAAATTATCTCAGTCGAGAAGACTCCCACTTCTGCAAGTCCCTCAAAGATTGAGGGATTAAGGGAGTTTGAAGCGGACTTGTCCGCTTTGTTCCTTTATAGGAAAGTTCTCCTTTGGAGAACTCTTGATATAAAAGTAGCCCGCACAGAGGCGGGCATAGCAAATAAACGATAAGTTTTTAGAAGATATAAAAACCCTCAGCACCGGGAAAATCTT
>Ga0129312_1001448_pt1 | contig 13898 bp, 32 predicted proteins | sample O827metagenome_FD_94434 | JGI IMG/M metagenome (GOLD analysis project Ga0129312, IMG submission 94434) | Orangutan group fecal microbial communities from Wisconsin, USA - O827 metagenome | ecosystem: Host-associated > Mammals > Digestive system > Large intestine > Fecal | place: USA: Wisconsin... | reverse complement strand
GGGCGCGGGGCGATATGTATTTTTGGTTAGGTGTCCTATCCTGGCAAGAAAACAAAAAATAATCTTGACAAGCCCAGGGATCGGGCTTATACTGTTTTACATACAGAAGAGGAAGCGCCACCCCACGGCGTAAAGGCGGGGCTAACATACCAGGGGGCACTGGTTGGAAGGTTGATCGCCGGTAGGCTGGGTGCTATATATTTGTAAAGAAATGTAAAGATAAAATAATCGCTTGCTTTCCTGGCTGGATCTGTTATTCTTATTACATGGCGAGGGGACACGGGAGCGCGAGACAAACACCGCCCCTGCGCGTCATTCTCTAAATGAGAATGATTGTCATTTACCTTATTAAATAAGAATCAATCTCATTTATAAACTTAAATGCGAATCATTATCATTTGCATTTCCATATGAGAACTCTTCTCATTTTCACCTGCATAAAAATTTTTGTAAACTTTAAATTTTGCTTTTGTACTTTCATTTTTGTAAAAGCAAAAAAACTTTAAATACTGTGGGCGCGCAAAATTTTTAAAATTTTCCTTGACTTTTGAGTTTTGTTTTGTATCTAACATTTTAAGATAATTTTCCTAAACTTTAAATTTTGGTTTTCAACTTTCACTTTTGTAAATTCTTAAAAAGTTTAAATAATTTGAGGGATTTTTGAGATAAAAGATAGTGGGAATTTGATATAACCTTTAATCTTATTGGTAAACCTTCAGGAACCCACTCAGATCGAATCCTAGTGATGCAAACTGAAAAAGACAAGGGTTTGTATAGGACAAAATAACAGGCTCTCTACGGTGCTGTAGGAGCCTTATTTCTGTGCTACAAAGTGACACCTTTGTTCTAAAAATGAAAAAAGTTAAAATATCACAAATATCGTCTTTGCGGTATTTTGTCTGGGAAAAGTATTTCGATCAGTTTATTATGATATTTGCCTAAAAGATTCTGCCCTTTCCAGGTAGCAGGGTTTAGCACCCCTGGTTCATACATTCCCATTCCAATACCGTAAACCTTATCGTAAGGACTTGCTTCAACAAACGTTTTGTATTGGTAAAGGTGTAAGTCTGCATACAAATCTGGATTCTGTACATATTTCAAGCATAAGCCTCGCATAACAATACGCTCACGGTTCTCTTCCCACATATCATTATTAAAACCAGATACCGCTCGACCCATACGTTTGTAGTATGCTTGTTTCCTCTCGTTGTCACGTATAGTTGAGTGATCAAGGATAGCTGCTGCAATCGCATGATCCTTGAACAGCAAAGCCTTACGCCACATCATATATTGCTCAACACAACAGAAAGTCTCATTGTAACCTGGTTCAGTTTCTGTAAAGGGTGCAATATACCAATTACTAAACACATCTTTATGTGAAAAGAAGAATACATATTCATCAGTTATTCTCATTTTTTCATGCCTTCTAAAACTTTAGCTTGCCCGTCTTGAAAAGCTTTCATCAGAACTATCTTAAGATTGACTTCCAAACGTTCTTCATCCTCTCTATAACAATCCAACACTGCTTTAAGTTCATCATAGTGGTTCAGAATAGGTTTAAAGATTTCATGATCTGCTAAACGTGCCATAGTTTCTCCTTTGTTAGTCCATCCACCAGTAGCCATAAACTGCGTCTGCGTCGATGAGTTTGTGTTTGTTGTTCCGCATGTAGTCTAAGATAAGTAGACGTTTATTGTATCTGGAGAGATTATGACCCTCTTTTCCGCCATAGTCAAAATATTTTGCAAGATCTTTACACTCAAACAAAATCAGTTCGGGAGTTTCTTCACACTGGTCTGTCTGGTACACTTGACGAATGATCATGTATACATCGTCGTCTTCCGCTAAATGCTCTACTGGTCCACATCCAGCAGGAACAAATTCATAGTCCCATCTGATCAGATGTTTCTCTACTGCTTCAAAGAAGTCCATTCTTTCGTTGCGCATAATTTGAACGTCAACTAACATGTTTCCTCCTCTCTCATTATTCCACCTGCTTGGTTGATAGCACTTAAGACGATAGCCAAATCCTCGCGCAGGAAGGTTTCACTATGACCATCTTTCATGTGCAAGCGTTCTACACAGCCAATAGACGGTAGAATCTGATCAGTCTTAGACTTTAGCTTACTCTCTAACGCCCTGCAAGCTTGGTAGGACGGCAGATCGAACAATGCTATACGGCGCATAGAGTAATTGTTGTTTGCATTCTGCCCTTTGATCCTGATATCACTGTCCTTTGCAATCCCCAACTTGTAAGCTCCCGTGTCTTCTCCGTACTCATCAAGAATAATATTGATGTAAAATTCTTGCATATTTCTGTTCTTACAGCCTGGACAACCTTTCCCATTGAGATAATCGGTAGGTGTGATCGTTTGCTCTCCATGCTCCCTACATAGATATTTAAACTTGCTGTTATTGCTTACCTTATCAATGAATCCTATAAATTGATCCCCTCGTTCCTGGCAAGCTTTGGTCATACGGTAGGCCCATTGTTCAGGAGTGTAATGATAATATTTAGAACAACGGCAAGGAAGGCCACCCCTTTTCAAATGACTCATCTTCATCTCAAATTTATTATCGCATAAGCCTTCTTTACAATAATCATCCTCTGCACATATAGGACATTCTACAATCCAGTAAACCTGACGACCTAATCTATCTACTCTATCGCTACGATAATATTTACGCTCTACATTATCAGGACAAGCTTTTATAAAATCTTCAACATGTTGTTTATCCTCCATTGTATTCCTTTGTTTCGTCATTTCTCTTTGACAACTGTAGCATCCAGTCCCTTGTTTAGCACTGTTTACAGTGGTAGTGCACCATTGACCATGAACCTTACACTCACAAATCAACTTAGTGCGGGAACCGTTCCACGGTTCCACATAGCCTCTAACAATCCAGGGTTTTTCTTTATAAGCTTCTTCTACTTCTTCTTTATGTTTCTCCCATGCAATCGATGTTCTTTCTCTGTTTGCTTCTCCCATACACTTCCTGCATCCACTCCCGTTTTTCGCAGAAGATATAGAAGTAGACCTCCACTCCCCATGTAAAGCACAACAACAAACCAGTTTAGTATTCCATCCTTTCCATTCTCCGTGCCATCCTGTAACAGTCCAAAACTTACCTGCCTGATTGTAAGTGGTTTGCACTTCTTCTTTATATTGCTCCCAGGTTTTTGATTTGTTTATAGATACTGCTTTACTTATAATCTCCCTACCGCATTCTGGACAACCCCTCCCTAGTTTAGCGGTATTTATGCTTGTTGTTTTCCATTCTCCATGCAGAGCACAGATGCATCTAAGTTTAGTTTTATTGCCGTTCCACGGCTCAATATAATCTACAACAGTCCAAGACTTACCTTGATAAGCTTGTTTTATATCTGTTTTATATTGTTCCCAAGTGACTATTTTTGGCACACCTCCCCCTTTAGCTATTAGTGCGAGCCTACAACAAAAGAATAACTAAAATCCCTCCATAACAAATGCCCCTTGCGGGGCATCTTTATTAGAACACGCTACCAAGTGTAGTGGAACGTTGTGTTACAGGCTCCAGCACCACTCGCAAAGTGTTTCCTGGTGTAGTGCTCATAACCAGAATCTTACCACCTTCAATCAGATCACAAGTTAGACCATCAGCCGTTGCACATAGATCAATATGTGGATCACCATCTTCATCCAGGATAACATAACTGTTGGTTTCCATTGCTTCCACTTCATCATCTTTCAAACTTTGTAGATAGATGTTCAGGGAACAAGCACCCGACAAAAACTTAGTAGGGGTGAAGTCGTGCCAGTTATTGATCCAATTCACCTTCAAGGTTTTGCCATTAGCTACGATAGAAGCCACATTCCATTTAGCATCGTTCCCTAAAGAAATACCCATCATTTCAAGACATTCTTTAAAAGTCATTTTTGGATAGAAATTCAATTCTTCTACAATGCCTTGAATAACATCGAAAGACAACTCTGTGCTAACATCCCATAAACGTTGGAAGTTATCTACGTGCTTTTTATTTACCAAGTTCTTATCCAAGTAATCTAACATAGTTTCACTAGACAGTTTATCGTAATTGAAACTGTAGTAGATACGACTAGGACGGTTTACAAAATATTCCGAGATATAACCACTATTTTTAGTGAGGATGTAAAGTTTATTCCCACTTCCTGTTCCATCCAACAAGGTCAACAGTGCTTCCTGATCTTCTTTCTTAGCGTACACTTTATCAAATTCGTCAAATAAAACAACAGCACGATCTGTAATTTTACTCATAAATTCTAAGAAGCCAGCATCTGTGTAAGGCTGTGTAACCAAAATGGTTGGAATACCTAAACCTTCTGTGGACATTAGAGACATGCTAATTAGTTTAGCTAACATCGTCTTACCACTGCCTTTTGTCCCTGTCAGTAACACCCCAGTATTTTTACCTTCTTTACTACGACGAGCAAATGTTTTAATAACATGTGCGGCGCGATCTTTAGTTTCCCCATAAAGAGTGTTCGGAAGAGAGAAACTTTCACCACGCACTAAAGAGTAGTTACCGTGCGGATCGCAGTTGACAACCCAAACTCCAGCAGGAAGTTTATTAGCTTCAACGCCATATTCCTTATTTACAACAGCTACATCTCCAAAAATAGTGTATTTCATTAGAACGTTTCTCCTTTTAAAATAATTACTGTAAACTTTGCAGTTTTTTCACTCTTAATATTCTTGACTAATAAGTATTCTCCTCCAGGGGCATCTTTGTATTGTTTAATAGCTACTATTTCATTTTTGCAAGTAGCTATAATCGAATAAAAAGGACGTTCCGTGTTATCTTCTTTTCCCGTATATGCCTCAACATCTTTACACTCTTCTAGAACACCATTCCCAGGTGTATAGTAAAACTTATTGCCTGTGATCACAACATCTTTACCAATATCTGTTTTAACTGCTACAAATTTTTGAGCGTAAGTGGTGAAGCTTACGGTAGCCAGCAATGTGGCTAAGATTAGTTTTTTCATAAACTTCCCTCCTATTCCCACAACATACAAATCGCAGCGACAAACATATTAGCAATAGCCGCACCAAGAACTATAAACATCGCCAGTTCAGAACAATATTCACCAACCAAAGGGGATACTATTGCACAGAGTAACCCCAATGTCAAACACAAGTTGATGATGAAGTTTAAAATCATATTCTCTCCTTACAACCAACCTTTTGCCTGATAGCCTTTAGAAAATCCATCTTCCCATTCTTCGAATTCCTTTTTGTGTGTCATTGGACAATATGGATTTACTTTATTAAACATACCAAACTTGAACCCTGCGGTATACCCCTTCTTAAAAGCTATTGATTCTAAAGAGATCATATTCTTTCTCCTCTTAGAACTCGACAATGATTTTGTCTAAGTGTTCTGCTTCAACTTGGGATAATGTTAACACCTGCACCAAACCTCTGTCAATACCAATTTTAATGACTTGCAAATAATCACCAAAAAGATCTGATAAAGAAATAGCATGTTCCGTAACTACAATAACTTCATTACCTTTAGTGTATTCTTTCCACACCCGACCACATTTATAAATGTAATCTTTTTGATCTTCAGTAATCATTTTAGGTTTGATACTTAACATTACATACTCCCGTATTCTGGTTCAATATTATGTTTACGACAAATGGTATCCCAACGTTCATTACCAAAACTTCTTCCATGTAGAGCGTTAAATGCGAAATGCTCTGCCAACCACAATACTACATCATCAGGATCTGTGTCAAGAGGAATTCTAAACTCTCGATCATAACGCATACGCAGAATAAAATCCTTATCATCTTCAAGGAGATACATGTGACTTTTAGCCCGTGATGCCAAATCAAAGAAAGGAGGCTCATCTTTCCAAACGTGACGCTCAACTTCAACACCATGATCTACTACCAGAGTAGCGATCACCTCTCTCATTTCTTTACTAAACATATTACCTCCATTAACCAATGAGTTCAACTGCTTTGCAGATGTAGATCCAAACCGGAGTGAGCATAAGAGCTATACCGAATGCACAATTCCACTTAATTCCCATTTCCTCTATTAGAGACATGATTAAGCCAACAGCACTAATAATCAGATAGATCCCTAAGAAAGCCATTGTGAAGAATTCAGACATATTTAGCTCCAAAGATTATCAAAATAACTAGCGAATAAAAGACGGCCCTCTAACCGTGCCTTCCTTTGATCTTCAGCATACACGATTTCTGGATTACCACTATCAATAAAAGCATTCTCCATCTTTTCTAAAATATTTAACCACTCTCTTCTACCTGTCTCCTCTTCTTCATCTGTATACGGCGCACTTCTATTTGGATACAAAACACGCATCAGTTTAGTGGGGATCATGACAAACGTGCTATTGTTTGCCTTCTCACGGAAGGCTTTAATTCCTGCATAGATTACCTTCCCCAAAGCTGCATCCAAATCCATCAGGTCACTTTCTTCTATTTGAATTTCATCGTGTACAATTTTCATCGTGCCTTCTCCCGATCTGCGTCCAATTTCAACAAGAAGGTTGCATACTCTTCTGAGCCTTGATGCAAGAACATACGATAAGAACTTACCAGTTTCTTGGTCGTTGTATAACGTTCCATTTCCCCAACAACACCTCCACCCAGGATGTAGAGCACAACACCCTCAAACCCAACATGAGTTACTACTTCAACCAAGTCTGTGTTATCCCAATGGTAGTTAGGTGACACAATAAGATCGCCAACTGCCAGTTTAATGTTTGCTACTTCATTTTGTGAATAATACATTTGGTTCTCCTCTCACATTAAGACACGTTTTGTATCGATGGGTGCATTATCAAACATGTTAAGAACATTGTCAAGCAGTTTTACTAATTCATTTGTAATTTGTTCTTTTGAACGGGAGGAAGTGAGCACTTTGCTTTCACCAACGATATGCATAACTTTTATAGGAGCATCTAAAATAATGTTGTGCTGACGATCCTCTTCAAAAGAAGCCAACCATTTCTCGTTGTTACCGTGTAAGGCTACAATGACACCAAAACCGTTAATTGTCTCAGAAATATTCTTAGTTGCTAAAGTAATGTTCATCATCTACCTCTCTTGTTAATGTTCATATATGATACCTGAAAATAATTTCAGATCAAGTATTGACATGCTTTTTAGTCCTGTTAAGATCAACTCATACAAAACAAGAGGAGAAAACAAATGCAAAACATCAAACTGACTTGGACCGAAGCTAAAGAAGCAATGAAGGAAGGTAGACGTGTTGAGCACAGTTATTTTTGCGGTGGTGAATGGTTTGAGATGCGAGATGGTGTTATTCTCGACGAACAAGGTTATAACATGGAAACTTGGTTCAGAGGGGAAGCTTGGCAGGAAGAGGGTTGGTCTGTAATTGAAAAAGAAGACAGTAAGGAAGAAGGCGTGTTGTCTAATGTAGAACGCAAGATGAGGGAAACAAAGATACCTGCTTTGGATTTTGTATACCTGGAAGAACTTGTGGCAGCATCTTTTGTAGCAGGAAATCTTTGGAATACACCTGTTAGCCGACTGGAGAACCAAAATAACCCATCTGCTCGTAATCACAAGCTTTATAAGGGTAAAGGTCACAACAAATTAAAGAAAGGAAAGAAGAAATGATCTACAAAAACAAGTTCACTGGTTGTCTCCGTAAATTTATCGATAAGAAAGGGTATGTTTCTCTTGACAACGGGGTTACATGGACAGAGAATGGCACTTCAGAACAGCTGATCAAAGCTTTGCCTTACTACGAGGAGGTTTAAATGTCAAACAGTTTGTTTAGCGTGTCAATTGCACCACGTGTCAACATCCGTTGTCAGTTTGTTACTTTACCTGGTGTAACGCATATCACATTAGAATACGATCCTCGCTCACGAGACAACCCAATCACAGGGAAAATTGATTGTGCTTATGGAGACTTTGTTATGGATCACCAAACCCTCTTATGCTGTGTGCAACGCTTACAGGCAGGATCTTTATACATCTTTAAGAAAACAGTGTTCCAAGAGATTGCTCAAGCAGTTGAAAGCGGTATGGAGACTCTTAACGTTATGATTGAAGCAGCCAACCAGAAGGAGGTTTTATGACACTTTATCACGTAACCACTGAAGGCGATACCGAAGGTCGTACTACGAAAGATTTAGGGTATGTTGAAGCAGATTCCCCTGAACACGCAATTAAGTATTTGCATTCCATCGGTAAATATGCGACTTATGAATATACTATCTACAAGGTTGAAGTTAGCCCTATACAAGTGGCAACTCCTATGGTAGAGTTGAAACATCTTAAGGCAAAAGTAAGACCTGGTATAGTGTCCGATTACAAAGGGGAAGTAAAGTGAGTGGATGGATTAAAGTATCTGGTACCGAGGATGTTCCTATCGGAGAGTGGCTTGTAATCATGGCAAACGGCAAGAAGGGATTCTGTGAAGTTAACAAAACACGCAATGGCACGATAGCTGTTATCAATGGTCATTTTTATTTTGACTTGGCACCTGTGATCGCATACCATGCACTACCAACATATGAAGAGGAGATTAACAATGGCTAACAAAGAACCACATGTATACACTGCACTGGTAAAGCACTTGAACAAAGAACGTAACAAGATCATTGCAGATTATCGTAAATTTAAACGTAGTAGTCTAAATCGTAAATACATGCCACATGCAGCTTTTGACGCTACACGTGCAGTGTTTCGTGCAAAGATTGCAGAAATGGATAATCTGCTTAAGCTTGCACGATTATCTATTCAGGCATCCAAAGTAACAGGAGTCACTCACTTCTTTGACTTCGATACTAAAGCACTATATGCACCAGAAGCAGGTGAACAATTGATTTATCTACTTACCAAAAATAAGTGTTGACTTTTTTCAAAAAATATGCTACCCTAACCCCGAAGGGTCGAGCGATAGCGAGTATAGATTATGTAATAGATTAATCTCTATCGTTAGATGTTCGAAGAACAGAGATTTAAGTACTTGTTCTTATCGGTAGATGATCGTAAGATCAAGAACAATAATAGGAGAGTGTGTTATGTTAGTCAGTGAAATACTACCTGACTCTAATGGTAATCAGATCACTATTGATTGGTTTCCTGGTACTGGTACACTAGATCTAACTGCTGAATGGTCTGGTGATATTTATGGAGAAGGTGTATTATCATTGTCTACAGAACAAATGATCATCCTTCGTGACTTCTTAATTAGTTTAGATCTAGGAGAAAACAAATGAGTAAAACTTCTGTTGAGTTTATCGAGAAATCCCCTGTTCCAAAGTTATACCGTTTATCTGAAATTGAACCTATGTCTGTTTTCTATTACTACAACTCAGAAGTAAATGAACAAGAACGGGACTACTACTTAGCTACAGATACAGGTGCAGTTTGCTTAACAGGTTCTCGTGCAGGAGAATACATTGCAAATAGTCGTTTTAATGAAGCAGATTCCTGTTGGGCTAAGGTTGAAACTAAGATCGTCATCAACATCATCAATCATTAAGATTAATCTCACAAAGAGTTACTTGACATGTGCAAAGCTCTTTGTGTAGAATAAAGATTCACTTACTAAGGAGACTTTATAAATGGCTACAAAGAAACAGAAAATGAAATGTCTTACTCTTACTGAACTGGGTCAAGCTTCCAACTGCGTTACTGTTGGTAAGATTTATTCTACAGTTCTTGATAAAGACAACAACAGTTTTACTTTCAAAGATGATAACGGAAACCCTCAAGTTGGAATCTACCCTTCCTGTGCTTTTGGTACTTGGGAAAAAGTGTAACTAATTAGAGGGTATACTTGTAAACAAGATTAAGGAGGCATTTATGGGAGATAAACAAAGTAACATCCGTTACGCGCTTTATGGAAGAATGGGTGCAGATTGTGAATGGATGCTTCTGTCGCAACGTATACCCTCTTACAAAGAGGCTCTTGAAAAAAGAGACTATTATAAACAAACATGGCGTTTTGTCATTTGTAAACACTATTTGGAGGCGTGATGAGTACATTATCATTAGCAGTTATGGTACATCAACAGTATGAAGAAGCTGTGAAAGATTCAGAAAACCCTTCTACATTGGTGTTTGAAGATCGGACTGGTCTTAAATGGGTAGAATCTTGTGGTGAACTTTACTTTTGGTATCCACAAGGTTGCACAAGTAATTCTAATCTGTATAGTTATGAATTGGAGTATCGTGCGCCTGTAGACGAAGATGATAATTACATCATGTATTATGTTAATAATGGTTGCGGTGAAATGTTTAATGTAGTATTCTCTAAAGCCTTGAAGTCCGACGAGGAGATGTGATGAGAAAAGTGCTGTTTGCCTTGCTGTTATTAGCCTCTACTGGTGTTTTTGCTCGTGACGGCTTTAAGGTTGGGGCAGATCGCACTAAATTCTTCACATGGTTCGGAGGTGAAGCACTTTACCAAGACGGTAAAGATAAAATAAAATGTAAGTATGTAGAAACATTAAAAGGTGTGGATGATTGGGGCGATGCTTATCAAGCAACAGGCTTCTCTTGTAAGAAACACCTTTACATTGTAGTAAAAGAGTTTCAAGATATAAATAAACAACTTTTTATTTTAGTAGATCCTAGTAAATTTAATGAACGGGCAGCTTATGAAGTTGACATGTTCTTAGAATACAAGAAGGAGGAAAAATGAGAGAAACGATTGTAGATGTTGTTATTAATGGTCAACGTTATGTGCCTGTTGTAGATAAAGCTGAACCAGATGCTTTAGATGTTGTTTTTGAAGACGATGATCTTGGCACTGTTACTGTGCGTGAATATTTCAGACGACTGCTCTCTACACTTTGGGAAGAAGAAGACAGTTTCAGTGGAAAACGTCCTTTCGGTAATTCTTGTTGGCAGTTCGATTTGATTATTGGTTTGATCGATGCTGGGTACCTGGAAGGTAAAGTTTATCGTGACGAAGATGGTGGTATAGAAGATACCGACTATGATCGAGAAGAAGCAGATAAACTAATTCAAGGTCTGATCGCACGTATGTGTTTAGGTTAATATGAAGGTATTAAACTTTTACCATTTAGGCAAAACAATCCCAGAAGGTGCTGTTTATATTGGTAGAGCAATGCCACACATGGGACTAAAAGCCTCCAAGTTTGCAAACCCTTTTAAGTTAAAAGATGATGAACCACGAGGATCAACTATACAAAGGTATAAAGAGTGGTTGTGGGAGCAAATTCGTTGTGGTAAGATCACTCTTGAAGATTTATTAGAGCTAGAAGGGAAAGATTTAGTTTGCTTCTGCTCCCCTCAACCTTGTCATGGAGATGTATTGATAGCAGCCGTGGCTTGGGCTAGAAAAGAGTGGGACAAAAGGCATCCTACTTATGTAGACAATTATTGGATTTGGGAGGAGAATTTTTGAAAAATATTATTGATGTAGATGTGTTTGGTATCACAACACTACAAGACAAACAAGCAACACTGTATTATCATAAAAAAGAGGACCAAGCTTACATCTACATCGGGGCAGAAAAGTTTGGTGTTGGAGATATGGTTTTAAATGTTGAAGGAGATCTTCCTTTAGAACAAAAGTTGAAAGTTTTTCGTTTCACAGGAGATGTTAAACTAGACGGCGTTATCGCAATCCTACAAGAAGACCATTATTATATGGTAACTTTCGTTACTCCTGCTTTCTCTGGCCTTAATGGAGAAGAAGCCCTTAACGATGTTATTATCTTAAAGATTGGTAATGCTCTAAACGATGTAAACTAAAGGAGGGAGTATGTTCTTTGATGCAAATTCTCTTTTTGTATCTACAGCAGGGCAATCTGCTGTTAATGCAGAATTTGAGGAAAGAGAAGAATGGATTGATAATCACAACTATGATCCAAGTAATTTAAACTGGTGCAGTTTGGATGTTGGTAATCTTAGTAGAGATAATGCACTTAGAGCATACTACTCTGTATATACTGTTGACAATCTTTATCAATACTATGTGTTTCGTAGTCTTATTGTTAATCTTAATTTAGCTGGACGTTTAAAGAACAATAAGGCATTCACATTGGGACATTATATTCCCTTCCGTAAAGGTGGTGTGCATTTTCCATGTAATTGGATTATTCAAACACGAAAAGAAAACAGTTTAGCAGGAGATACCATGCCAAGATTTAAAGATAAGTGGACATGGGAAAAACAAATGGGATACATTAATGCACATTTGCCACCTAATCTAAAAGAACCTTATGCCAGCAGAGCTAAGGAAATGATGAGGATTGTCAAGAGTTTTTATTAAGAGAGGAGAAATACGTGTCTACACAGTTGAGTTTTACACCTACCGACGAACAATACGCTATTGAAAGTGGGTATCAAGAAAATCGTTTCGTTACAATTCAAGCTAAATCTGGATCAGGTAAAACGTCAACGCTGTATATGTTGGCTAATGGCACAAATGATAGTATTCTATACTTGGCGTTTAACAAAAGTATGGCAGAGGAAGCTCGACGTAAAATGCCGCCTAATGTTATGTGCCGAACGCTACATTCAATCTGTTACCAGCGTCTTCCACAAAACCTTCGACACAAATTGTCTCGTCCAGAAGGTCAATATGTTAACGTAGCTGGAACTGGTAGTGAAATTGCCAAAAAATTCAAGATTCAGAACTTGATTGATAAGAATGGTAAAGTGCTACTGACTCGTGCAATGATCGGGTTAATGGTAAAACAAACTTTAGCTAAATATGAGTTTTCTGACGATGAACATATTGGACATAAACATTTTCCTAAAGTACATATGTCAGATCTTAAACGTAAGAACATCAACGAACAAAAACTTATTAACGAAGTTGTTAAATATGCGAAGCAACTTTGGCGTGAGCGTATTGATCCTAAATCAGAAACCATTATGACTCATGACACCTATGTGAAACTCTTTGAATTGAGTAAAGAAGATTTAGGATACGATATTATTTTTGGAGATGAATTCCAGGATGTTAACCCTGCATTCCTGTCTATCCTTCGTAATGCTAAATCGGCTAAACGTATTGTTGTTGTGGGTGATGAATTTCAGAGTATTTATCAGTTCCGTGGAAGCCAGAACATGATGAAGCAAACGGCTACATATGGGGTTGAGTTGCCTCTGACAGCTTGTTTTCGCTTTGGTCCTAAAGTTGCGGACATTGCTAATGCGATCCTTTCTGATCGTTCACCTCTGAAGCATCCGCTGGTAGGCAAAGGTTATGATACTGTCACTGGAAGTTTTCATTCTGATGTGGTAGATTATAGTAAACCTTACACCATTATTTTCCGTAAGAATTTGACCCTGTTGCTCGAAGCTATGGATCGAATCGCTAACGGAGAAGAGATTATTATTAACGTAGATACCAAAGATTTCATTTCTATGGTTGATAGTGTTAATGCTTTACGTAGAGGTGATTTGGACAAAGTTAAGCATGAGACAGTTCTACCTTACACTTCTTGGGAAGAATTTGTAGAGTGTGCAGAATCAGATCCTGATGCAAAACGACTTTTAAACATTGTTGTTTCTGGTAAAGCTAATAATATTGCATACACTTTACGTATGCACCGTAACTCTCCAACGGCTAAAGTTACTTTAACTACAGCCCACAAATCAAAAGGTTTGGAATGGGATCAGGTTATTGTTGCAAATGACTTCCCTTCTAATTATGATAAGAAGGGTGAGTGGGTAGGTCTTGAAGAATCAGAACGAAATCTCCTGTATGTTGCACATACACGTTGTATTAAATGTCTGCAATGGAACCGGACTGTTCAAGAGATTTTAGACATGCATCGTTTAGGTAAGAGCACGGCTCCTGTATCTGAAGAAGATAAGCTTATAGCTGCCCTTGCTCGTAAGATTAATCAAATCAGAGAGGATCGTTAAATGGC
>Ga0129312_1001445_pt1 | contig 13932 bp, 8 predicted proteins | sample O827metagenome_FD_94434 | JGI IMG/M metagenome (GOLD analysis project Ga0129312, IMG submission 94434) | Orangutan group fecal microbial communities from Wisconsin, USA - O827 metagenome | ecosystem: Host-associated > Mammals > Digestive system > Large intestine > Fecal | place: USA: Wisconsin... | reverse complement strand
CTCAGAGAAGTCGCTTCATATCCAGAGAACTCTACTTTAAATATATATAGAACCTATTGACCGTTCAACAAAGTCAGTAAAAACAAGGCCTTTTGTTGAACATGCACTAAAAAGAATAGAGAGTTTTATGTTGAAAAACCTCAATACTTGTCGTATAGTTATATAATAAGTCGGTAGAATATTTACGACACAAGCTGCATTATGTCATGGAAGTGCTTTTGCGGTGTTCCAGAAAGATCTGCCAGATTGATCATTTTAAAACATGCATCTGAAAAAGAAGCAAATTTTTTTATTGGAGAAGATGGTGAAACTAGAATAAAAGGAGAGAAAATCTAAAGACATACAAAAATAAGGAGAAACAAGGGGAATGAAAAAGATGGAGGCAAAGGAAAATATGGAGAAAGAGAAAAATTCGGGGTTAAATAAGGCGCTGACTGTTTTTGGAACGATTTTATGCGTCATATTGGCCCCGATTTTGCTTATTAACTGTACGTTGATTGTAAAAAGCTTTACGAACAGCGAGAGGGTACCAGATATGGCGGGATATTTTCCGATGATTGTACTGACTGATTCTATGTATCCGGGGATCCAGTCAGGCGACCTGATTTTATGTCACACGGAAGATCCGGCGAATGTAAAGGTTGGGGATGTGATCTCATTTTTTGATCCAGATGGAAACGGATCCAGCGTTGTGACCCATAGAGTTCAGGAAGTCACGACGGACGAGAATGGCGGTCTCGCCTGGATCACAAAAGGTGATGCCAACAATGCGGCGGACCGCGCGGCAGTGCCGGCGGAAAACCTTGTAGGTATCTATATCAGAAGATTCGCCGGACTGGGCCGTGCGGCGATGTTTCTGCAGACGACACAGGGACTGATCATCTGCGTGGTATGCCCGATCTTATTGCTGCTCTTATACGACATGATTCGGAGAAGAATGTACGAGAAGAGCCGGAAGGATGACACAGAAGCGCTGATGGCAGAACTAGAAGCGCTGCGTGCGGAGAAAGAGAAGAACGCCCATAAGGATATTTAATTCCGGAATGCCACAATATGGAATTGGATATAGAGCATCCCGGAAACGGGGAGATAAAACACGAAAGGGGAGAGATCTCATGAAAAAGAACAAAATGATGCGTACAGCATCGGGAGTGATGGTTGCAACACTTTTAACAACAGGCGTGATTAGTGGAACATTTGCGAAATATACCACATCAAGCGATGCGAAAGATTCAGCACGAGTAGCTAAATGGGGTGTTACACTTGCAGCTAGCGGAAGCTTGTATGGAAAAAAGTATAACGGAGCTAATACCAATACTATCATTCAGGATACCAAGGAAACAGCAACAGTAGAAAGTGCAGCTACGGCAGATGATAAGGTAATTGCGCCAGGAACTAAGAATGAAAATGGATTACACATTCAGTTAAGCGGTACACCTGAAGTAAGCACGAAAGTATCTGCAGTAATCAGAGAACAGAATATTTATCTTAACGCAGGCGAATATGGAGTAATGGAAAAAGCAGTAGGCGTGACTAAAGAAAATTTTGGTAACAGAACCTACTATACTAAAAGTGATGCTGGAGTATATAGTGAGGAAAATAATTTTATTGACGATAGCACAGATTACTATGTATTAAATGATGAGGTAAGCTTTACAGGAGCTGCATATTATCCAGTAACATATACGGGAGCCGGTGTAACAGGTAAGGGTACAAATGATGATACACTGGATCTTATCGCAAAGAATATCGCAAGTAAATTAATGGCAAATAGCAGTGCAGCGATTACTGGAACAGCAGGATCAGGTGAGTATGATGGATATACTGTTTATACTGTTAGCGTAGATGATGCCAAAACATATGCTCCAAATGATGATTTAGGAGATGCATTAAAAGGAGTATTTAATTCTACAATTGGTTGGGAGTGGAAGTTCGGCACAGAAGGAGTTGCTACAGAGGACGATAAGAAGGATACAATCTTAGGTAATCTTATGGCTGAAGCTATTAATTCTACTAAGACGGTTGTGAAGAAAACAGTAACAACATATACACCTGTTGAAGTCAATAAAAATACTGGAGTAGCAAAAGTAGGACAGGAAAATGTAGCATCTATCCATACTGGACTTTGCATTGACGTAACAGTTGATCAGGTTGACTAAGTTAAATTTGATCTAACAACTACATAACTAGCCACATCCTGTCCCACCTCTATGTGGCGGGGGAGAGGACAGGATTCTGGCTTTTCAGAGTATCGGTGCTGCGAAAAATACAGGCACAGGTGCTGTGAAAAACCAGAATCAGCCGGACAACATGGATTTGAGCAATGTTAAGAAACAAAAGGAGCAGAGGGTATGAAAGAAACGAACGGGGCGAAACAGAAACTGCTGCTGGGCTTGGCGGCAGGACTTCTGATCATGTGTCTGATGACGGGAAGCGTCCTCGCGGGATACCTGACAGGATTTACGGAGGCGGAGAAAAACTGCATCAATTTGAATGGAAGCGAGAGCCATAACGCATCGCTTACCGCACTGAAGAATCTTACTGTGGGAGCAGCGAAAAGACCAGCTTTGGAAGCCGTCGGGGATGAAGAAGATACCGTCTGGGAAACTGAGACGAAAGTGGATATCTTCCGTTTATCCTATGATAAGACTACGGAACAAGTTACCGTAAAAAGTGCAGACACGGATAAAATTATTGCACCGGGAACGGAAAACAGCTACAGTTTCAGTCTGAAAAATTCCAGGGCTCGCTACGCAGATTATTCTGTGTGGGTTGAAGCAAAGGTAGAGCCGGAAGATTTGGACCTTCCCCTGAATGTCCGGATGAGCAAAGGCAGTGGAGCGTGGCTTCTCGGAAGCAGCAGTGAGTGGAAAAAGCCGCTGGATTTAAACAGCGTGAAAGATGAAGGAAGGCTTCGTGTGAACGAGAGTAATTCCTATACATTGACATGGCAGTGGCCTTTTGAACGGGAAAATGATGAGTTTGACACACTGCTTGGAAATCGGACTATGAACGAAGATCTGAATTTCACGATCATTATCCACACGTTGTCGACGAACTACGAGAGCAGCGGATCCAGCAGTGACAGCGGAGAGAGCGGCGGCAGCCATGGAGGCAGCAGTTCTTCCGGAACGAACGGATCTGGAAATAACAATGGTTTCGGAAATAATGGAAACGGCAATGATTCCAATAGTAATGGAAACAACGGCAGCTCCGGAACAGACAACTCCGGCAACGGCTCTGGCAGTTCCGGAAATGGAACCAACAATGAAATAAACGGAAGACCGAATGGCGGCAGCAATAACGGAAACCGCTGCGACAACGGTTCCTTCAACAATGACGGAAACGGAACCGAAAACGCAAACAACTCCGACAAGAACCAGATCGACGGAACAAAACCTGGAACTGACAAAACGGATGAGAATATCGGAACCGAAACCGGAAAAGAGACCGGAACGAACGCTGCCGAGGCTGGAAGAAAACTTCCATGGTGGCTATTCCTCCTCCTGCTCCCATTCCTTTTCCTGCTTTTCTGGAGAAGACGGATCTATGTGACCGGCTTCGTGGAAAGCATGAGCGGAAACGATTTGAATTGGGGACAGAAGAGAGACCGGATCCGCCCGGATGGAAGATTTGTCTTTGAGGAGATGCCGTTTGGAAAGCATACATTCAAGGTGACAGCGCAGGATGGACATGAGAAGGCTGTGATCAACTGGAGATTGAAGCGGGACAACGACGTAAACGGCGTGAAGATCGAAAAGCAGGACGGCGAATACACCGTCCTCGCTGGAAAACATGTCCGGGCAGTGGAGCTGTATTTCGATGTGGATCAGGGCGAGTTAAAAATTAAACCGGCCAGATGGGCAGCCATCGACAGCGACAAGAACGTCTACACCCCGACGGGAATGACACCACCGGCAAATGACGGAACGAACATCACTCCTGGCGGACTTCGGGTGGATGAGAATAAGAAACTGGATTTTTATAAACAGGAAGGTTAGGAAAAATGAAAGAGAAAATACCGGAAGAAAAAGCGCAGACCAGGCAGAGAAAAAAAGGCTTCAGCCGGTTTGTACTGATTCTTCTGGGATTGATTCTTGGAGTGGAATTGTATCTGGCAAATGCCAGAGGAATTCTAGGTGAGGAGTTGCCGATGCCCTTTGGGATTGGAGCAGCAGTTGTCTTATCTGGGAGTATGGAACCCTCTCTCTCTGTGGGAGATCTCATTCTTGTAAAAAAATCAGATGAGTTAAAAACGGGAGAGATGGTCGTATATCAGTCAGGACATAGTCTGGTCGTACACCGGATCATAGAACTGGATGGAGAGATGGTCGTTACAAAGGGAGACGCAAATAATGCGAACGACAAGCCATTTGAACGGAATCAGATCAAAGGTACGGTTGTCGTGCGCATTCCAAGAATTGGAAAGATATTGCAGCTGCTAAAAACACCATTGGGAGCGCTCGCGGCACTGGCAGCGGCGATTTGTCTCACAGAGGTTTCATATCGTGGACAGCAGCAGGAGGATGAGGAAGAGCTGGATGCGATCCGGGAAGAGATCCGAAAACTGAAAGAAGAAAAAGACAGGGGCCGCAGTTTGGAAAAAGAACAGGATGCGGTCGGGAAAAATGGGAATGAAAAGCAGACAGGGGAGGTCAGTAAGTGATGGAATATGCCGGAAAAAGAGAAAAGGGAATTCTGTGCGCGGTAATCATACTTTTTTACCTCACAGCGGCGTCCTGCTGGCTCACATGGAATGTGTACGCAAAATATACGATGTCGGATTCTGGTGGGGATGGAGCGAGAGTCGCGCGATTTGAAGTGCAGGAATCTGGAACAGCAACAGCGGATATCACGGCTGAATTGGCGCCGGGAGAAAACTACAGTTATGAAGTTGATGTTGTAAATAAGAGTGAGACAGCGATTACTTATAAGATCACAGCTGAAAATACATACAATAATCTGCCGCTCACATTCGAAATGTACGAGCTGAATGGAACCGAGAGTGTTTCAGATGATGGGAACGGTAAGGCTGTGTGGTACGGCGAGATCGCGGCGGCTGACGGAAATATTCACCGGTACGCGCTGAGAATCAGCTGGAAAGAAGAGGATGGATCCAGAAATCCGGAATACGCAGGTCAGGCAGACTTGTTCCGCGTGACTTTAGAGGCGGCACAGGCAGATTAAAATAGAAATTCAAACCGCATGGGGGAAGAAAAAGTAAGGCACCGTATTTAATGTCCGGTGATAGAAGCGTAACAGGAGATGATGATCTTATGAGTCGAAAGATAACAGGGGCAGGAAAGCGAAAAAGGGAAAAGAAGACAGGTTCCGGCAGAATGATGATATACCTGGCGGCAGTCGGACTTGCCGTTTTTGGAATATCTACGGCTGCGGCAAGATATGTCCATTCGACAAACAGAAATGATACCGCAGCGGCAAAAGAGTTTTATTTTAAGAGTGATCTTCTGGATGGGATAAGTCATACGGTGATACCGTTCAATGAGGAGAATGGAGAGAAAACAGCATCGGTGACGTTTACGCTGATGAATCATGAGGATGAATTGAGATATTCCGATGTGGATATCAAATATACCGTTTCATTAGAGAAAATCAAAGAAGAAAATGGTGTAAAAACATACGAAAAGATTACTCTGAATGATGAAAATTCGGAGAACGCGACAGGAATAATCATGAAAAAACAGCGGGGAGACCAGCAGGTTGTCCTCAAAAAACTGGAACAGGGAACCAGCTACAGAGTTTCTGCTGAGACTGAAAATACATATAAGAAGGCACTGACAGGAACGATTATTGTGGAAGAATTAGATGAAAAGGTATATAGTTCCTTGGCGGATCGTGGCGCGTATGTTGAAGTAACTGTCTGGACAGTGGATTATTCTGATAATATTGAAATTAAATATGGAGTTGGATTGATTCCGGACAATACGGATCCCCTGATGGCAGGTGCAAAGAGAGCTGGGGGCGGAATGGAAACGATCAGCATATCCAGCGGAAGCATGGGGACAAACGCGTCCCATGTATTCCGTTTCTTCAAAGAAAATGGAGAACATGAATACAAAACATCAGTAAATGGAAAGCAGGTGACGATCAGTGAAAATTAGAAATAATAACTGGAGACGGATCAGTGCCTGGATATTGGCAGGGTGTATTCTTGGAAGTGTTATCTCTGCAAATCATATTTCTGGTGTTATGGCGGTAAAGAGGGACACGCAAAGCTGGGTCGCGAGCGGTTCCAACGCCTCGGCCGCTATTGATTCAAGTGGTGACACGGAGCGTTCTACTGCGGAGAGCAAGGCAGAAAGTGTCCGTGAAACAGAAGAAACGACAAAAGCTACGGATGGCAATGCGTTTAAACCATCTCCGAATAATATTACGCTTACGGATGGGGAGATTGTTTTTTACATTGATAAGGGTGAGATAACCTTTGGTGCTGAGACTGCGAGTGGATATACAGAGAATGAGGCGGGAGAATTTGTATTAACGACCGTCACGCACGCAGAAGGAAACCAATATGTTGTCAAACAGGAAAGCGCAGATATGACAACAAATAATATAAGGTTTTCTGGGGACCAGTCAATTCCCTATGAAGTGACGCTGGATCAGGTGAATATGGGGCAGAGTGTCACGGATTTTGCAGAGCCCGGTGTTTCCAAAGGTATAAGAGAAGAAGGGATGATTATCATTCCAGGCTTAAGTGGAAGCACAAAAATGGTACACCTTTTTTTGAAGGGTGAAAATATTGTAAAGGGAATCAGTTATTATACAGGTTACGATGGAAAACCTTCAGAATCAAACAGGGATTCGTATTTAAAAATTGCAGAAAAAGAAACAGAGGGAAGTTTATATATTCCGAAGAAAGTTTCGTCAGACGAAATTCAGGAGTTTATTCAGTCGAAAGCCAACTATAACCACTGGAATGCGGGAATTGGAGGAACGGATCGAAATGAGGTTGTGACAGGGCTGACAATTGAGAGTGGAAATATTCAAGTATTGTCAACACTCGGGGATAATTGTTCTGCGATCGGCGGTGGTGGCAATGGCATGACAGACATTACAATCAATGGCGGTAATATTACCGCAATATGCAACGGCACCGGTGCTGCAATCGGCGGTGGAATCGGATACAGGGCAGCAGGTGGTAAAGGAACCATAACAATCAATGGCGGAACGGTATACGCTGAAAACTACGGAATACTGGAAAGCGATGGACTTACAGTTGGAGGTGTTGCGATCGGAGGCGGAAGCTCTTTTGAAAAAGCTGGAAGTAAGGCCGCAATTGTAATTAACGATGGAAATGTCACCGCATATGCCGCGTACGGAAATGGAATCGGCAGCGGAAACAGTGCTAAAATGTCTACAGATACCGCGGCGATTACAATTACAGGCGGAACGATAAAGACGAATGCAATTGGCGGTGGAAGCAGTGAAACAGCAGTTGGAGGAAATGCTGAAGTTATTGTTGAAGGAGGAGAAACAACTTGTGTTCCATATGGAAATGCAAGTGACAGAACCTTTGTATCCAACGGCGCGAACTATATCGACGCATTTGGGATCGGTGGAGGAACCAGCAAAACAGGGAATGGAGGAAACGCGACAGTAACCGTCAAAGACGGTACATTGGACTGCGGAACCGGAACGATCGGCGGAGGGGCAAGTAAAGCTGATGGTAACGGTGGAGACGCAGTGATTTCCGTATCAGGTGGTACACTTGCGGCAGGAAATATCGGAGGCGGAGACGCGGAAGGAACAGAAGATACCAGTAATGGAGGAAACGCAGCGATTACTGTCATGGATGGTACCTTAGATTGTACTTCGATTGGCGGCGGCAATAGTAAAAATGGTACACCGGGAGCGGTAGTGGGATCTGGAGATCAGGCTGGTGTTGTAATCAGCGGAGGTACTGTACGTGCAGGTTCCATTGGCGGAGGAACCAATGAGAAGAAAGAGATTGGATTTGCGACGGCTGATATTTCCGGCGGTGTGATCCAGGGACAGTTTATTCTTGCGAATACAGATACAAGTAAAAAATGTACTTTTACAATGAACGGCGGTACGATCAATAATGAGAAGCTTGGAACTGGAAAATATACAAGGGCACAGGCAAATGGCGGTGCGGTATATTTAAGTGATCCAAATGGCGTGGTATCGATCAGCGGAGGAGCGATAGAAAACTGTACAGCTAATCTCGGTGGGGCAGTGTATATGACAAATGGTATATTTACTCTTTCTGGTGTCGGAAAAATTGAAAATTGTAAGGCGGAGGTAGCAGGCTCGAATGGCGGTAACGGTGGAGCTGTCTATCTGGAAGGCGGTTCCATGGAGATGTCAGGCGGAGGCATGGTGAATAACACAGCAGCGGTTGATGGCGGCGGTGTCTATATTACAGGCGGAAACTTTACAATGGAGAGCTCTGACACGAAGATCGATCATAACACAGCGTCTTCAGGTTACGGCGGAGGCGTTTATGTTGGAGACGGAAATGTATTGATTTATGATGGGCATATCACATCAAACAAGGCGAAAAAAACCGGCGGAGGAATGTATGTGAGTGCCAATAATCAGAATGGTAAGGTAACCGTATTGAGCGGAACCATTTCCGGCAATGAGACGCAGGAAAAAGGCGGAGGAATCGCGGTAGAAAGTACAACAGGTAAGGATGTCCAGGTTACGGTCGGAATCTGTGAAACACATCCGAATCTGGATTTTGAAACCAGAAACTTTACTCCATTTTCATATGCGGCAGCCGATTATTTAGGACATACACATGGATCCTGTCCGGTGGTCCAATTAAACAAAGCAGAAGTCAGCGGCGGCGGATTTTATTTAAATGGCGGTTCTTCAAATCTTACCCTGTATTGCCTCAAAGAGTCAGGAAATACTGCTGTAAAGGATCCAAAGAGCAATGGCGTCGATGTGGAAAACGGAACGGTTACGATTGGTGATGAGCAGCGGAATGATGAGACTGCCAGAGGCAATATCACGATGTCCAGTCCCGTTATGGTTACGGGAGGAAAAGTTGATATCTGGGGAAATATGAAGAACCCGGATTTTAAAGACCAGATATCTGTGGATATAAAAAGTAATCAGGATCACTACATCGATCACCGCAGGCAGGCCACCGGAAACACAGATTATAAGATTCAATATTATGAAAATTTTACAGAGAATGGGGCGACGACAGGACTCTATACGGCAAAACAGTATGCTGGTACGGAGACTGTTACGATCGAGCAGGCATTATACAGTCATGATGGATGGACAATCCAGTCGTGGAATACACAGAACGATGGAGCGGGCGTAAAGTATGATGTCGGAAAACAATTTCGTCCATTGGATCTGACTGCGGCGGAAGGCATGGATACGAAAGAAAGACGCTTAACTTTATACGCAATCTGGAAGAAAAGTGCTTACACGATCAAGTTTGAATCCAATCGTCCGCAGGGAGCAGGCGGATCTGGCAATGTTGCTGATCAGGAATGCAGTGTACTTGATTCATATCATTTGAACCAAAATCAGTTTACATGTGTCGGATATATTTTCAATGGTTGGAATACCCAGCAGGATGGGAACGGTACTTCGTATGCGGATAAAGCAGAGGTATCCAGGCTTTCAGAAAGAGATGGTTCTGCGGTAACGCTGTATGCGCAGTGGATAAAGTGTACACACGAAATTGGATCATTGAGCGATCGCTTAAATGATGCAGGAGACGGAATCGTGGAAACTTGCAGCTGTGGTGGACATACAGCAGAGATCAGGATCTCTGGAAATCCAGGCACTTATAACGGAGAAGCATATCCGGTAAAAAGGACAGTGACGGGAGACTGGAAAGGAGCTCAGGAGAATATCCCAATCATATATTCGAGAAGAGACATTTCCAGTACAGGATCATATGAGCTCTATACCGGAGAGCCAACGGGGGCAGGGGAATATCTGGCAGAAATGACCGTTGGCAGTGTATGTGCAAAAGTGACGTACACCATCGCAAAAGCTTCCCAGGACGCGCCGGGAGAATTGGAATATACGTATACAGCAGGAAGACTGGTAATTAAATCTGTGACAGATGGATCAGGTGAAAAAAAGTCTAAGGCTGTCTATATGGTTAAATACACGGAAAATGAAAGTCCAAAGGAAGTCTCGGGTGAATCAAATGAATTCAGCAACATCATTATGGACGCAAACTCTACATTTGAAATTTCTGCATATTATGTGGAGACTGCGAACTACAAAAGGTCTGATATAAGTACGAATTCATTTACATTCAGCGGAAATATTGAGATTGCGTTTAAAACTGATATGGGTGTAAAGATAGAAAATATATCCACCAGCGGCACAGGATCTCTTGAGTATAGGATTACTGTGGAACAGGGCTATCATAAAGATAATTTTACTACGGCTATTGCACTTGATGAAAGTAAAGATAATCCAGGGGGCGGCAGCTATCATTTTGATAAAGAAAACGGGGAGGGAGTCTATGCTTTAAGAGCAACTCCGGATGAGGGAGTTGAGAAATTATACCTGCTTGTTACAATTTCCGGTGTTGTTCCTGATGCGGTTATGGAAACAAAGGTGACTTCTGGAGAGAATTTCGACAGTTTCACAGGAAATGAAAATATCCGGGTCAGCCAGGATTCCGCGTTTACAGTGCAGTATGATCTGAGTAAGTGTAAATCAGGAGATTATTCTGATCCTAAAGTATTCTTTGGAACAGATATTCCTGAGAATACGTCATTAATCCTGCAGGCAGATGATGAGTACTGGTACTATATAGTAAAGGATTCTGGTATTCCAAAAGCAGATGGGCTTTTATTAAGCGCATTTACAAAAATGGGAGGAACAGAAACGTACTCTTATAGAGACAGTACAGAACAGATGTACCGCCTGATCGTCGATTTCTCTCAGGTAAACAGTTTTCTTTCCGGTGGCTTAAATGTGACGCTTCAGATGACAGCCAGAACGGTTGCTGGTGCAGATCAGGAAAAAACAAATATTCCGGAGTTGAAGGCATCCGCGGCTGTCAAGATGGAAGGAAAGGCATCTTTCGGTTTGGCGAGGGGAACAGGTAATAATTCTCTGAAAATAAGCTGCACCCCATCTTCTGGAATCGCATCAATCTGGACAGATCGAGGAGCAGCGCTTGTTCTGCAGGCTGAGGAAAACGGAAACGCAGAGATTCCGGAGGATCTCGTGATGAAAGTGAAGAAAGAGGATCGTGAAACGAACTATACGATGAATGCAAGAAAACAGTTTATCCTGCCTCTTGGAGCGCCTGGAGATAGTGAGATTGCGCTTGAACTGGTATCAAAAACAGTCTCTGCTTCCGATCGTCAGTATCATTTCACACCGAAACTTTACATTGCCGGATCGGAACAGGATGGATCTCCGATGCAGGGATATTCCGCGGCGGAAATAACGAATGGAATAACTTTAACGCTTTCGAAATCAGCACTTCCATCTGTGAAGATCATGAACGCTGACTCTGTGAATGGAGTAAGAAAGAGACTTTACTCACAGGGTGGACAGATGAAGATGAATCTTGAACTTGCGAATGCAGATGGATATACAGCAGAAGCAGAGATCTATCGGAAGAATGAAAATGGTTCATATGCATCAACAGCTGCCAAGCCGGCAGTGACGGAAGGAGAAAACACAATTTCTCTCAGTGGGATGAGTTCGGGATGTTACTATTTGAATGTTCGAATTAAAAATCAATCAAGCATTGTTGAGGAAACAGCATATTATTTCATAATTGAATAACAAAAAGAAATGGCGGAAAAAATGCGCATCACCAGTGATATCATCTCTGATGGTGCGCATTCGTCTTATACTGGAAAGCTGGTATTATTTTTATCTGCTGTGCTCCTGCAGCAGCCCCTTCTCCGCGTAATACCGCTCAGCCCCCGAATGAAGTTCCACCGGGAGATCTTCGTACATGAAGCCGGTCTGGGAGGTGTAGGAGAGGGCGGGGTGGAGATCCTTTAAGCGGTCACGGTTTTCGTAGAGGATCGAGGTGATCTCATAGACGAGATCCTCGTCCATATCCTCGCTGACGCAGAGGAGACATTTGATCCCAAAAGTCGCGACGTTCTCATCCTGACCTTTGTAGGTACCGGCGGGAATTTCCTCCATATAGTAAAATGGATTGGAGCGGATGATGGAGCGGAGCTCAGAATCTGTGTATTTTAAAAGATGGCACGGAACCGCGTCCGCTAGCTCGGCAAGTCCGGAGATCGGGATGCCGGTGAAGCCGTGGATCGCGTCGAGAGTCCTGTTTTTGACCTCGTCAGCGCCTGATCCGAGGCCGCAGTTGACGAGGGTGGAATTCTGATCCGTGATACCGAGAACGCTCAGGGAAACCTTTGCAGCGAGCTCTGTGGTGGAGTCATGAGGACCGACCCCGATCTTATTTCCATTCAGATCGTGAACATAAAAAATTCCGGAATCATCCCGGGCCATCCAGTTTGAGAGGCTCGGATAGATGGCCGCGATGACCTTGAGCCCCTTAAACGGGGAGTCCTTGAATTCTCCACTTCCGTTTACCGCCGCAAACGCCACATCACCGCTGACGAGACCGAGATCGATACTTCCCTGTTCGAGGGAGCGGACGTTGCCGGCAGATCCCGTGGAAGCGCTGATATTCAGCTTGATAGAGGAATCCGCGTCCCCGATGACCTCCGAAATCGCCTTTCCGACCGGGTACATGGTCCCGCCGCTGTCGGCGGTTCCGATCGTTAGAATTTTTAGTGAATCCGATATTGATCCTGTCTGGCTCTGCGGAGTTTCAGAAGACTTCCCGCATCCGCCAAGCACGAGACCGGTGCAGACGAGGAACAAAGAAATTATGTGTGAAAATTTATGCATGAAGATATCCCATTCCTTGTGTGTTGAGCTGCGGGAACAAAAAAGTTTCCTGACAGCTTTTGTAACTTTATATCACAAGAGTATAGCATAAAATCCGCGTCAGATTCAATGTTATTTTAGAAAAACAGATAAAAAAGATAAATAAAAAATCCGCCCGGAAGAGTGGGGATCTCTCCGGGCGGATATATAAGGGAGGTTATATATAATGTTTGGAAAACACGTACCTGCTGACGATCAGCCTTTGAATAATCCACCAAAGATGGAAAGGAAGATCGGGTTGTAGATATCGTCGATGATAACCGCGAAGGACGGATACAGTACCCATGCGATGTTGTGCCATCCGTACTGGTCCATAACGGCTTTCTCGTTTGCAACGGCGTTCGGACCAGATCCGCAGCCCCAGCCGATGTTGCCGGCTGTCATAACAGCTGCGCCGTAGTCACGGCCGAAGAGGTTGAAGGATACGAAGATACCGAACAGAGCGATGAAGATCGCCTGTGCAAGAAGGATGATACCCATCTGTCCTGCAACCGGTGCAAGTTTTGTGAAGTCTGTTGTCATAAGAACGAGTGCAAGGTAAAGCTCAAGGAACATATGCTCGATGGCGTCAACCTCTGCTGTGTAGAACTTGATGTTTGCGGACTCCATAATGTTTCTAGCGATGGCACCTGCGAAGAGGCAGCCGATGAATTTCGGCATCTCGATCATCGGGATGTTGTCGAGTAAGCAGTAGATCGGCATACCGAGTGCTGCAAGGAGAAGACACATAGCGAACATCATAATCATTCTTGTGTTGTCAAGCTCCGGTGCCTTGCCTGCTACAGCAACTTCCGGTCTGTCGTTCGGGTCAGCCTTTAAGCCGTGCTTTGCGATAAGGAAAGCAGCAACCGGGCCGCCGATTAAGGAACCCATAACGTTTCCGAGTGTACCAGCCGCAACACCGATCGTTGTAGCGTCTGCTGCGCCCCAGCCCTCGTAGATCGGGCCGAATGCGGATGCAGTACCAACACCGCCGGACATAGCTGCGGAAGAGCACTGAAGGGCAAGTAACGG
>Ga0129312_1001444_pt1 | contig 13942 bp, 10 predicted proteins | sample O827metagenome_FD_94434 | JGI IMG/M metagenome (GOLD analysis project Ga0129312, IMG submission 94434) | Orangutan group fecal microbial communities from Wisconsin, USA - O827 metagenome | ecosystem: Host-associated > Mammals > Digestive system > Large intestine > Fecal | place: USA: Wisconsin... | reverse complement strand
TGTCTCCCAGACAATGTGCGCCCTCGCGGAGCGTTTATCTCAGTCGGAGATTGTACTCCCACTGAGAAAGACTTGTTATTACTCACCACTTGCAGAAGTGGGAGTCTTCTCGACTGAGATAAAAATGTCTGTCTCCGTTTCCCCCTTATGCTTAAAAATCTCCGATTTTTTTCACTTCCGGTTCGAGACGGACACCAAATTTTTCAAACACGATGCCGGATACCTGATCCATCAAATTGCAGATATCCGCAGATGTGGCATGATCACGGTTGATCACAAATCCACAGTGCTTTTCCGATACCTGGGCACCGCCCACCTGAAATCCGCGAAGTCCCGCATCCTGGATCAGTTTTCCTGCAAAATATCCTTCCGGACGTTTGAAGGTACTTCCTGCACTCGGGTACTCCAACGGCTGTTTGCTGACACGTTTTTCTTTCAGGTCATCCATGATGGCCTGAATTTCTTCCGGTTTGCCCGGCTGCAGTTCCAGAACCGCCTGAATGACAAGATAACCGCGTTCCGGCACAATGCTGTGACGGTAGGACAGATCCAGTTCTTCCACAGAAAGTGTCTGCAACTCGCCTTCCGGTGTCAGAACCGTTACTTCTTTTAATATATCTTTCATCTCACCGCCGTAGGCGCCTGCATTCATCACCACCGCGCCGCCAAGACTGCCTGGGATTCCGGATGCAAATTCCATCCCGGTCAGCGCCGCCTGCGCCGCTTTTGAAGCAATGCTGGAAAGCATTGCCCCTGCGCCTGCGGTAATCGATGTTCCGTCGATTTCAATCTCAGCAATCTGTCTGCCAATTTCCAGAACGACGCCGCGGATACCGCCGTCGCCCACCAGCAGATTGCTTCCATTTCCGATCACCGTCCATGGCTGTCCTGCCTTACGGCACGCATCCAGGATACGGCTGATCTGTTCCGCCTTCGGTGTCACCAGCACATCCGCCGGTCCGCCGGTACGAAATGTCGTATGTCTGCTCATCGGTTCCTGCACAAATACAAATTCCGCTCCGCAGATATCACACAAAGTTTCATATATTTCCTGATTCATGCTCTGCTCCACTCTATTATGCATCTTTTAAAAATGCTTTGTAACCGCATTTTGCTTCATACAGGTCTGCTTTGCTGATAATCTCCCATGGGGCATGCATGTTTAGCACTGCTACACCACTGTCGATAACCTGCATATTGTAGTTTCCAAGGATATAAGCGATCGTTCCGCCGCCGCCCTGATCTACTTTACCAAGTTCCGCTGTCTGGAAGTATACCTGATTGTCATCCATGATCTTGCGGATCTCAGCTACATACTCAGCGCCTGCATCGTTGGAACCGGATTTTCCTCTGGATCCTGTGTATTTGTTGAACACCAGACCTCTTCCAAAATATGCTGCATTTTTCTTTTCCATGACACTCGGATAGTTCGGATCAAACGCAGCACTTACATCAGAAGAAAGTACTTTGGAATTCTGCAGTGCACGGCGCAGTTTTAATTCATTGTAATCTCCGCATGCGTTCATAACTTCTGCAGTCATATTTTCAAAGAAACGGGACTGCATTCCGGTTGCACCAACGCTTCCGATCTCTTCTTTGTCCACCAGAAGGCATACACTTGTGCGCTCCGGTTTATCCATCTCAAGGATTGCGGAGAATGATGGGTATGCGCATACACGGTCATCATGTCCATAACCCATGATCATGCTGCGGTCAAAGCCGTAATCTCTGGCCGGTCCTGCCGGAACAATCTCAATTTCAGCAGACAGAAAGTCTTCTTCCTCCACACCATAAGTCTCTTTTAAGATATTCAGTACGTTGGCCTGAACCAGCTGTTTTGTTTTCTTCTCTTCCTCTGTCTTTGCCTCTAATGGCATACTTCCCACAAGAATATCCAGTGCCTCGCCCTCGATCACTTTTGCAGCTTTTTTCTCCAGTTGGTCTCCGGAAAGATGTATCAGCAGATCACTGACACCAAATACCGGATCTTCCGGTTTCTCACCGATGCTGATGGTTACAACAGAACCGTCTTTTTTCGCAATGACACCGTGCATAGCAAGCGGAAGTGTTACCCACTGATATTTCTTTACGCCGCCATAGTAATGGGTGTCAAGTAATGCCATATCAGTGTCCTCGTACAGCGGATTCTGTTTTAGGTCCAGACGAGGGGAATCGATATGTGCGCCAAGGATGTTCATGCCCTCTTCCATCGATTTCTGTCCAATGATGTACATGGCAAAACTTTTCCCTTTGTTGTCTGCAAATACACGGTCTCCGGATTTCAATGTGATGCCTTTTTCGATCACTTCTTCCATATCCCAGAACCCCGCTGCAGCTGCACGTTTCTTTAATTCAGACACGCACTCGCGCTCTGTCTTACAGTCAGAAATAAACTGACGGTATTCTTCACCATAAGCAAATACTGCTGTTTTCTCATCCTCTGTATATTTTTTCCATGCATTTTTTCGCTCCATATTGTTACACTCCTTTTATTAAATTTCCGTAGAATTTCCGTTTTTCAGATTATTTTCTACTCTTCGATATAATTCTTTTGCTGCGTTATATCCCATCTTCTTCTGTCTGTGGTTTGCAGCCGCGGCCTCACAGATTACAGCCAGATTTCGTCCCGGACGAATCGGAATAGAATGGCACACGATATTGTTGCCAAGGATTTCTGCATATTCCTCTTCCAGCCCCAGACGGTCATATTCTTTGTCTTTCTTCCAGTCTTCCAGTTTGATGACCAGATCGATGGTCTGCGATTCCTTGACACATTCTACACCGAACAGAGTCTTTACATCAATGATTCCGATACCCCGCAGTTCGATAAAGTACCGCGTAATATCCGGCGATGTACCAACCAATGTGTTGTTGTTGATCTTGCGGATTTCCACCACATCATCCGTGACAAGACGGTGTCCACGGCGGATCAGTTCCAGGGCAGCCTCACTTTTTCCAATGCCGCTCTCACCCATGATCAGAACACCTTCGCCGTAAATATCAACCAGTACACCATGAATAGAAATACACGGTGCCAATTTTGCTGTCAGATAATAAATTGCCTCTGCAACCACATTAGAGGTCGCATCCATAGATCCGAGAATCGGAATTCCCCGTTCTCCTGCGATCTGCAGCACTTCCTCATCCGGCTCATATCCCCTGCACATGATCACGCATGGCACGTTAAAGCCAAGAAGTTTGCGGTAACGATCGGTCTTCACTTCATCTCCCAATGTCTCCAGATATGATTTCTCTACCATCCCGATGACCTGAATCCGTTCCTCTGCAAAATGTTCAAAATAACCGGCCAGTTCCAATGCCGGACGGTTGATCTCAGATGTCGTGATCATTCGTTTTGACATATCCACACATGGGGTGAAGCACTTAAATTTCATCTTTTCTGCTAACTGTTGTACACTGACTCCCTGCATTATCGTTTCTCCATTTCTGTATAATTTGTAGTAACTGTTACATACTATTTTTTTATTCTTTTGTGCATCTCTGTAATCCGCCGGAGGCTATATCAGATGTGAGATTGACTCTCACCACTGATACTAATTTGTTGCTCACGCCTATAAAGGCAAGAGACAGCTCACATCTGATAGTATACCACTTTTTTACTGCTTATGGAAGAATTGGTATACAGACTGCGCGGCTTTTTCATTCATGCCATCCACTTCCCTCAACTGTTCCACCGACGCCCTTCGGATTTTCTCCAGCGACTGGAATTGCCGCATCAGTGCTTTTCTCCTCGTCTCACCGATATTCGGGATGTCATCCAACACTGAATGCACCTGCTGTTTGCTGCGCAACGAACGGTGATCCTCGATGGCAAAACGATGTGCTTCATCCTGGATACGAGTAATCAGGCGAAATCCTTCTGAATGCCGGTCAATCGGTATTTCCTCATTGTTATAATACAGTCCCCGGGTTCTGTGGTGATCGTCTTTTACCATACCGCATACCGGAATCGCCAGTTTTAATTCATCCAGTACTTCCAGTGCAATATTTACCTGACCTTTTCCACCATCCATCAGGATCAGATCCGGAAACTTGGTAAAACTGCCGTATTCCTGCGCCAGATTTTTTTCTTTGTTCAGCGCCCGTTCTTCCATTCCATGGGTAAAACGCCGGGTCAGCACTTCCCGCATGGATGCGTAATCATCCGGTCCTGTCACTGTTTTTAACTTAAATTTTCGATAATCACTTCGGCATGGTTTTCCACGCTCATAGACAACCATAGATCCAACGGATTCAAATCCGTTTGTATTGGAAATATCATATGCCTCCATCCGTTTGACATAACCAAGATCAAGCAATTCTGCAATTTCTTTGACTGCTCCGATGGTCCGTCCTTCTTCTCGCCGGATCTTCTCCTTATCCTGGGTCAGCACCATAACCGCATTCTGTTCTGCAAGTTCCACGAGTTTTTCCCGCTGTCCCTTTTTCGGCACGCGGATATATACTTTCTGGCCACGCTTTGCAGACAACCATTCCGCCACTACTTCCGCATCGTTAATCTCCATCGGAAGCATGATCTCCTTTGGCACAAAGGGCGTTCCCGCATAATACTGACTGATGAATGTAGACAATACTTCTTTCTTCGTATCCTCGGTTCCGATGGTCACATGAAAATGCTCCCTGCCGATGAGTCTTCCCTCCCGGACAAAAAAGACTTGCACCACCGCATCCCGGTCATCCATGGCCAGTGCCAGAATATCACGATCTTCTCCGTCAAAACTGGTGATCTTCTGCTTCTGTGCCACCTGACGTACACTGGTCAACAGATCCCGGAATTCCATGGCTTTCTCAAATTCCAGCGCCTCCGATGCTGCCTGCATCTTCTCCTCAAGGTCTTTGATCACTGGTGCAAAATTACCGTTCAGCAGTTCCATGGCTCCGCGGATCTGCAAGCGATAGTCTTCCTTTGATGTATATCCCTGGCAGGGAGCCTGACACTGATGGATGTGATAATTCAGGCAGGGACGCTCTTTTCCGATATCTCTCGGAAGCGTCCGGTTGCAGGTACGGATCTGAAACAGTTTCTGCACCAGTTCAATGGTATCTTTCACCGCTCCGGCACTGGTGTACGGTCCGTAATACTTGGACTTGTCTTTTTTCATCTGTCTGGAAAACAGTACTCTCGGATAGGCTTCCCCCAGCGTCACTTTGATATACGGATATGTTTTGTCATCCTTCAACATCGTATTATATTTTGGTCGATGCTCCTTAATCAGGTTGCACTCCAGAACCAGCGCTTCCAGCTCGGAATCCGTCAGGATATATTCGAAATGGTCGATATGTGTGACCATCTTTTCGATTTTGGGTCCCTTATTCCGACTCGTCTGAAAATACTGCCGCACCCGGTTGCGCAGACTGATAGCTTTTCCGATATAAATGATAGCATCCCGGTCGTCATGCATGATGTAGACTCCCGGATGATCCGGCAGCTTTTTCAATTCTTCTTGAATATCAAATAGTTTCTCTGTTCCCATAAGTATTTTCAATCCTCTTGAAATCCCCAAACGGTCAGGGCAGAAAATTTCTTCTCCACTCTGACCGTTTCTGTCATATGATTACTATTTATCCCATAATCGAACATTCGATTACTTTTATGTTTTACTCTTCAAAAGCCTCATCCGGCGCAACCGGCTCATTTTCGGAAAATACTGTCTCATTTTCTGCAGTTTCAGCATTCTGCGGCTCTTCCTGTGCAGATACCTCTTCTGCTTCCACATCGATCGGCTCTTTTCCTTCTGTCATCTCTTTGAAGATGTCCATAAATTCTTTACCTGTAATGGTCTCATGCTCATACAGATATCCTGCGATCCGCTCCAGAACTTCACGATGGCTTAACAGCATTTCTTTTGCTGTGTCGTATGCTTTCTGCAGCATCACTTTTACAACTTCATCTACTTTTGCAATAGTCTCGTCACCACAATTTGTCACTGCACGGCCATCCAGGTATCTGCTTTCCACAGATTCTACACCCATCAGACCAAATTCCTCGGACATACCAAACTGTGTAACCATCGCGCGGGCAATTCTTGTTGCCATCTCGATATCGTTAGACGCGCCGGTTGTCACAGAATCACACATAATTTCCTCTGCGGCACGGCCACCCATATAGGTAACCAGACGTGCTTCCAGCTCGGCTTTTGTCTCCAGATATTTCTCTTCCTCCGGCATCTGCAGAGTGTATCCCAGAGATCCCATAGTACGCGGTACAATTGTAATCTTCTGTACCGGCTCTGCATCTTTCTGTAACGCAGTAACCAGTGCGTGACCGACTTCGTGGTAAGCAACCAGCCGTTTCTCTTTCGGTCCCATGATACGGTCTTTTTTCTCTTTACCTGCAATGACAACCTCTACAGACTCGAATAAATCTGCCTGCGTCACATACTGTCTGCCATTCTTAACCGCATTGATGGCTGCCTCGTTGATCATATTTGCAAGATCGGAACCTACGCAGCCGGCAGTAGCCAGTGCAATTGCTTCCAGATCTACGGAATCATCCATTTTTACGTCCTTGGAGTGTACACGAAGTGTCTCCACACGGCCTTTCAGATCCGGTTTGTCTACAATGATACGACGGTCAAAACGTCCCGGTCTCAGAAGTGCCTTATCCAATACTTCCGGACGGTTAGTAGCCGCCAGGATCAGCAGCCCCTTTGAAGTATCAAAACCATCCATCTCTGCCAGTAACTGGTTCAATGTCTGCTCACGTTCATCGTTTCCGCCGCCGTAATGGCTGTCACGGCTTTTACCGATAGCATCGATCTCATCGATAAAAATAATACACGGAGCCTGCTTCTGTGCTTCTTTGAACAGGTCACGGACACGGGATGCGCCGACACCAACGAACATTTCTACAAAATCAGAACCTGCCAGCGAAAAAAACGGTACACCCGCCTCACCTGCGACTGCTTTTGCCAGTAATGTCTTACCGGTACCAGGAGGTCCTACTAATAATGCTCCCTTCGGCAGTTTTGCACCAATGGCTGTATATTTCTGTGGATTATGCAGGAAATCGACTACCTCCTGAAGGGATTCCTTCGCCTCATCCTGTCCGGCTACATCTTTAAATGTAACACCGGTGGATTTCTCTACATACATTTTTGCATTGCTCTTGCCGACGCCCATGACGCCGCCTCCGCCACCCATCTTCTTCATGAGGGCACCAAGCAGGAGCCACACAATTGCGATTGGAATCACAAAGCTTAGAATCTGATAGATCCATGCCGATGTGGTCTGGTTTTTACCGGTATAATCAACTCCATATTCATCCAGCATTTCATACATACGGTCATCTTTCAGATTGACGGTATAATATGTCATCTGATAAAGGCTTTTCTTATCCTCCACCGGTTTGATCTGAATCTCACTATTGGTAATGACAACACTTTCTACCTGATGATTTTTAACCATATCCTGGAATTTGCTGTAGGTAATCTCCTGATTGGTGAGATTGCCGATTCCATTGGTAATCATTGTAACAAGTAACAGAACTACAACTGTCGCGATCACAAACCAGAGCATATTCTGTCCGTTTCTGTGACCATTGTTGTTATTTCCGCCCCTGTTGTTTCCTCTGTTTTCGTCCATAATACTGATCTCTCATTCCTGTGCATCGTTTCAGTCCGCTCAAAATTGCTTTACCCTTCACGACTGTCCGGATACACAATCCTTTCTCTTGGTTTCCCCTATGTCAGATTTATTTTCATCGTCTGCATCTGTGCAGTCTGTACTAAATCTGCATTGTTTTATTATATGGTTATTTTGTATAGAAATCAATAATCTAATCGTGAACTTTTCCTGATTTTTATAAAATCTTTATAAAAGAACCCCCGGATGCTTATGATTGATCCGGGGGTATGCTCCTGCTTTCATGTTCACAGGATTATTCTTTTCTAATGTTTGTTTTTGTAATCAATAGCAGCTTCCACAAAGCCTTTGAATAACGGATGCGGACGATTTGGTCTGGATTTCAGCTCAGGATGTGCCTGTGTAGCTACAAACCACGGATGTGCCGGAATCTCGATCATCTCTACGATTCTTCCATCCGGTGACAGACCACTCATTTCCATTCCGTGCTCAGCCAGGATTGCACGGTAATCATTGTTTACCTCGTAACGATGACGATGGCGCTCATGGATTGTCTCTGTACCGTATAACTCATATGCCTTGCTGTCTTTTGCAAGTACACAAGGATAAGAGCCAAGACGCGGGGTACCACCGATATCCTCCACACCATTCTGATCCGGCATCAGCGCGATCACCGGTGCGCTTGTGTTCGGATCCAGCTCGATACTGTGTGCATCTTCCAGTCCGCAGATATGACGTGCATACTCAACAATGGAAAGCTGCATTCCCAGACAAAGACCAAGGAACGGTACTTCATGCTCTCTTGCGTATTTGATAGCAGTGATCTTTCCGTCAATTCCACGGTCACCAAATCCACCCGGAACAAGGATTCCCTGTACATTACCGAGAACTTCATCCACGTTTTCTTCATTTAATTCCTCGGAATCAACCCATTTGATATTAACTGTGGCATGCTGGAAAATTCCACCATGTTTTAATGCCTCTACAACAGAAATATAGGCATCATGTAACTGGATATATTTACCAACCAGTGCGATTTCTACTTCTTTGTTCGGATTGCGCAGAGCCTGTACCATGTCGATCCAGTCTGTCAGATCCGGTTCCGGACAATCCAGTTTCAGGCATTCACATGCAACCTGAGCCAGATTTTCTTTCTCCATTGCAAGCGGAGCTTCATATAAATATTCTACATCCAGGTTCTGCAGTACGCATTTTTTCGGGACGTTACAGAATAATGCGATTTTGTCACGAATCTGACGATCCAGCTCATGCTCGGTACGGCATACGATGATGTCCGGCTGAATTCCCATTCCCTGTAACTCTTTTACGCTTGCCTGGGTCGGTTTTGTCTTTAATTCGCCGGAAGCAGACAAATACGGGATCAGTGTTACATGGATCAGGATTGCATTCTCATGTCCAACTTCATGCTGGAACTGACGAATGGCCTCAAGGAACGGCTGGCTCTCGATATCACCAACGGTTCCACCAACCTCGATAATGGCGATCTGTGTCTCTTCTGTTGTAAAATCACGGAAGAAACGGCTCTTGATCTCATTTGTGATGTGTGGGATTACCTGTACAGTTCCTCCGCCATAATCACCACGGCGCTCTTTCTGCAATACGGACCAGTATACCTTTCCGGTTGTCACGTTTGAGCTCTTGCTCAGGTTTTCGTCGATAAAACGCTCGTAATGTCCCAGATCCAAGTCTGTCTCAGCACCATCCTCGGTAACGAAAACCTCACCGTGCTGAATCGGGTTCATAGTTCCCGGATCAATGTTGATATATGGGTCAAATTTCTGCATGGTCACTTTGTATCCGCGTGCTTTTAACAGACGGCCAAGTGATGCGGCAGTGATTCCCTTTCCAAGTCCGGATACTACTCCGCCGGTAACAAATACATATTTTACTGCCATTGTTTCTTCCTCCTGTGTTTATTTTCTCTCCCAAAATGGGTTTTTATTCTGCTTCATTCTCTGTAATTTTGTTCAAAATCATTGTACTTTCCTGCAAAGTGTAGATGTGCAGTGATTCTAAGAAGAATATGTCAGCTTTGGCTGACCAGAATCACACACCAAGTCTCACGTGCGTTCGACTTGAACCCAGGCTGAATTTGGACGCAGTCTGAGATGAAATTACATACAGATTTTATTATACAACCTCTGACGACAGAAATCTACTTTTTTTTCATTGATCAATGACTTTTTTTCAGGCGAAGGCGATCATCATGATCAGTGGAACCGTAATCACGCTGAATAAGGTTGTCATAAATACAGAACGACCTGCGCCCGTTGTATTTGTTCCATACTGTTCCGTGATCATAGACTGTGCTGAGGAAACCGGAAGTGCTGCAGTCAGAATCAGCACATTTTCTAACGTCTCATCCAGATGTACCGGCAGAATCCGTATCAGTCCCAGAATTAATAACGGAAAAATCAGCAACCTGGCTGCAGTCAGAATCAGCATCTTTTTATCCTGAAAAACAGCTTTCACCGGCAGCCTTGAAATGGATAATCCGACTACCAGCATGGAAAGACCGCTTGTAATATTTGACAGATATGCCAGAAGCTGGCTCAGAATATCCGGGAGTTGAATCTGTAAAACACATACCAGAAGTCCAAGTACTACCGCTATATTAATATTATTCAACACCATTTTACGAAAGTTCAGCTTCTCTTTGATTGGGTATTTCCATGTCAGAAGTTTGATTCCAACAGAAAAAATCAGAAAATTTCCAACTACATTGCCAAGTGCCATCAGGAACATGCCCTTCCCGTCAAACACAGACAGTGCCAGAGGAATTCCCATAAATCCATTGTTCGAAAACAGCATACAGTAAATCCATACCCCCTGATCCAGATCCTGTACTTTTGCTACACGCACAAGAATCAATCCAACTACCAGGGCACACAAATGTAACACAATAATAGAAACAAAAGTCTGAACTCCGTATGCGACCAGCTGCGATCTGTCCTGCTCAATAATAGAGCAGAATACGGTCACCGGCATGGTCACTTTTAAAACCAGATTTGAAAAGTCAGGTATACTTTCTTTATGAATAATATTTCTTTTTCCCAGTATAAACCCCAGCACGATCAATGCAAACAGCAAAAACACGCTGGTAGCAACAACGGACATAATGGCTCCTCTTTTCTTGTGTGATAGTTATATATTTTAGTTTTATGAGCCAGGGGATCAGAAAATAATACCGCTCGCTGAGACGCATGCTTGTATTATTTTCTGATCCCCTGGCTTATTTACTCGTCGAACTCCACTATAACATAATAGCCTTTTGGGGTTTCTTTTACTTCTACGACAGTTCCTTCGCGGGATTTCAGTCGTTCACGAAATTCGTAGTTCGCAGACATGGCGTAAGCCTTTCCCAATGTATAATACCAGGAGTTGGGCAGTTTGCTTTCTGTCACCGGAAGAACATCGCCTACTTCCAGCAATCCTGTCCGCTCCATTTTAAATTCCATTTTTCGCATAGTGCCTAGTCTTCTTCCTTGTAATCCACATCAATGATATCATCTTCCGGATTATGGTATTTCTTGTACGATCTGCCTGCACGGCCATTCAGCCACAGTCCGCTGATACCATCATAAATCAGGATAATACCAACTGCCATCATTCCGACTTTCAGCGCCAGCCATGTGTGAAGCATCAGGATCACGCCAATAACAATAGTCACAATTGCTACCAGAAGTCCAAGCCACCAGCGCGGACTGTTGCCTTTTTTCACTTCCAGGCAAAATACCAGATCTTTCAATCCATGATAAGCCAGCATGATGCCAATCAGAATCGGGATCAGTGATACGAACACGCCCGGTCTTGCCAGAATCCAGATTCCGATGACTACGCAGACCACTGCCGGAAGCATCCGCACGGAACGTCCCAACATTTCCTGAATGCGGATTCCCTGAATCAACAATACAACACCTGCTACTAATAATACAAAACCTGCAATGCGGCACAGGGTTACAAGGATCGTTCCCGGCCAGATACAGAACATCACACCAAATATGATACAGATCATAGATGTGATCATAGATTCTTTTTTAATTTTTTGAAATAATTCAGACATTTTATACTCCTTTCCTGCAGGCTATTCTGCCTGAATATCAGAAAGCTGCGCATTTGTCACATTGACCAGATCCTGTGGACTCATTTTCAGGGTAAGTCCAATTCGTCCTCCGCTGACATAGATTTCCTCAAAGTTTTTTGCACTCTCGTCAATCACTGTCGGGAACAGTTTTTTCATTCCCAATGGGGAGCAGCCGCCCCGCACGTAACCGGTGATTTTTGTGATATCTTTCACATGGATCATTTCCACAGATTTTTCACCAACAGAACGGGCTGCTTTTTTCAGATCCACTTCACATGCGATTGGAATTACAAACACATAGTACTGCTTGCTTTTGCCCTGCATGACCAGTGTCTTATAGGATGCATCCACTGGTGCGCCGGTGATCTCGGCACAGTGCATGCCATCAATAAATTCGTCTACTTCGTAAGTCAGTGCCTCGTATGGAATTTTCTTTTTATCCAGCATACGCATGGCATTTGTTTTTGCTTCTTTTCCCAAATCAATTCCTTCTTTCAAATCCGATTTATAATTTTTCGTCCAACAATTCTTCGTCACCGATATCTACTTTTTTCATTTCTCTGCGGAATAAGATATCATACAGTACCGGAACTACAAACAGTGTCATCAATGTTGCATACAGCAGTCCGCCGATTACGACGATCGCCATACCGCGGCTCATTTCTGCTGCCGCATCGGTACTAAATACCATCGTACACATTGCCAGTACCGTTGTCAACATGGTCATCAAAATCGGACGCATACGGGTTCTTCCGGTCTCCACCAGTGCCTCCCGTTTTTCCATGCCTTCCATTCGCAGCTGGTTCGCATAGTCCACAAACACGATACCGTTATTTACAACGACACCTGCCAGCATCAAAAATCCCATCATGGCTGTCAGTGAGATTTCCTGTCTTCCGATAAAGAGTCCCAGCAGACCACCGGTAAAGGCCAGCGGAATCGTAAAAATGACAATAAACGGAGATAGTAAACTCTGAAACTGTGCCACCATGATCAGATAAATAAAGGCAATCGCCAGACCGATCATCAGGAAAATATCGCTCATGGCATTCTTAACTTCGGTACTTTCACCCGCAATTTCAAGGCTGTAGCCATCTGGCAGCTCATACTTATCCAGTTTTTCCTGCAGAGTACGTGACAATAATGTGGTATTATAACCATCTTCTGTCTCCGCAGTCACGCTGATGTATGTTTTCTGATTATCTCTTTGAATAGAAGCAAGGCTCACGCCTTCGCTCATAGTTGCAAACTCACTGAGTTTGTGTGTTTCGGTCTCTGTGCTTCCGTCGGATTTCTTTTTGTCTACAGAAAATTCATAGTCCATCAAAGAATCCACATCTACAGCATCATTTTCATTGACGATTTCTACATCGTACTGCTTGCCATCCATAGTCAGCGTGGTTGCTGTTTTTTCCGTCGTCAGATTCCCGGCAAGTTTCTGATAAATCTGTGCTACAGTCAGTCCATGTTCTGCCGCTTTGTCTTTATCAATGGTGATCTGAATGGTCTTATCGCCGCTCTCCTGTCCATTGGTCACTTTTGTAAATCCTTTTACATCAGACACAATGTCCATCACGTCATTGCTGATTTCCAGCAATTTATCTGTATCACTTCCATAAATATTTACGGTCAGTCCGCTGGCCATATAAGAGGACATATCCATGTTTGAAGTAGATACGCTGTAATCTTTAAATTTCAGATCTTTGCAGATTTTTTCCAGCTGTTTTGCCACCGGACTGTTGTCCTTTGCAGTTTCTTCATCTAATAATACAAATACATTCAGGTTGTGTGTGCCGCCGCTGCTTGTCAGCATGGAAGACGCATTTTCCGAAGCGCTGGAAGAACCGGAAATCATACCAACGTAAGTGACACCTTCAATAGCAGTCATTTTTTCCATCGCCTGATCTGCCAGTGCAAAGGTCTCCTCATCGGTCAGACCATCATCTGCCTCCATTGTTACAGACATCTGGTCACCACCCATGGTCGGGAACAGAATCATACCGGTGTTTACTGCCTTATATGCACATCCTGCCAGCAAAACGACTGCAATAAGCAATGGTACAAATTTTCTGCGCAGGCAGAAACGCAATACTTTTTCATATATATTCAGTACTTTATTTAATAATTTCTGCTGTTTCGGTTCTGTATTTCGCAGCATGGTGGAGCTCATCGCCGGAACAACCGTCAGCGCGATCAACAGACTCGCAAACAGGCTGTATGCAATGGTTAATG
>Ga0129312_1001443_pt1 | contig 13946 bp, 11 predicted proteins | sample O827metagenome_FD_94434 | JGI IMG/M metagenome (GOLD analysis project Ga0129312, IMG submission 94434) | Orangutan group fecal microbial communities from Wisconsin, USA - O827 metagenome | ecosystem: Host-associated > Mammals > Digestive system > Large intestine > Fecal | place: USA: Wisconsin... | reverse complement strand
TGGTAGGCGGAGCAAGCTTAAAGGCAGACTTCGGTAAGATCGTTAATTACTAATCAGTGATCACCGATCGCGAATGAATGATTATAAGGAGATGGAATGAACTCGCTTCATCCATCTCCTTTTTCCCCCCTAAGGAGATTCCATGAATCAAACAAAAGAAACATTGCTGATCGTAGATGATTCGAGATTTCAGAGAGCAGTGCTGTCGGAGCTGTTAAAGCCGTATTTTCATCTTATTGAAGTCGCGTCCGGAGAGGAATGTCTGAAACTGATCGAACGTGGAGAAGAGGAGATCACGGTCGTACTTCTGGATCTGGTAATGCCTGGGATTGATGGATTCGAGGTACTTCGCCGCAGACAACAGATGCCCTCATTCGGGGATATACCGGTGATCGTTCTCACGACAAGCAGTTCAGATGCCTTTCAGACGGAGGCTTTTGAGCTGGGCGCAGACGAATTCATCATCAAGCCCATGGATGACCGTATCGCATTGACGCGTATCAATAATATCCTGAATGCCAGACGCAAGGTACAGTCGCTGCTGCAACAGCAGCAGGAATTGAAGAATATGTCAGAGATCGATGCGATGACACAGTTGTTTAACAAGACGACGACAGAGCATCTGATCACGAAGACGCTTCTGGCAGATCATGACAATAGACATGCAATGCTGATGATCGATATAGACAATTTCAAAGCGGTGAATGATCAGCTCGGACATAAGGTAGGCGATCACGTGATCTCGGTCGTAGCAGGAGTGATCGCATCGCAGTTCGACGATACGGATTATGTCGGAAGGATCGGCGGAGACGAGTTCGTCGTATTCATCCGGGAAGTGCGGTCACAGGACGAAGTCCGGCGCAGAACGTATGACCTCGTACACGCGATCCGGCTCAAGGAGAATCTGACGATCCCTGAGAATGTGAGCCTGAGTATCGGACTGGTATTCACTGACGGGAGTGAACAGAACTATCTGTCATTATTTAACAAAGCAGACCAGGCATTGTATCTCGCAAAAAAAGCAGGAAAAAACCGCTACCACGAATACGGCTCGCAGCTGACCGGAACAGAAGGCCCAGCATCGGTTCTGTTTTGGACAAAGTCGCGGAATATCTGCAGTACGCTCGAATATGTCTATCATCAGCCGATACAGATCGAGCAGATCCATTCGGCGGAAAAGGTGCGGGTGAATCTGTTCCGGAAAGGTATGCATATGATCGGTGTCTATGTAGATGTGTCCTCGCAGCCGGATGATGGGGAACAGATCTGGTACAAATTAAAAAGTGAGACATGGATCGGAAAGGTACCGTTAGTAGCCATCTGTCAGGAAGGCAATCTCAGACAGATCCGTTATGCAATCGAATCAAATATTATAGATGATCTGCTGTTTGCACCGCTCGATGCGGAGACAGTCACGCGAAGAGCGCAGGCAACCGGCTTGATCGGATAAAAAAATAAGAGACCTCAGTCTCTTATTTTTTTTTGATCTGAATTTATATTATGAGTATTTTCGATATAGCGGACAAGCCGCATCATAAGCTCCTTTTCCTCCATCGAAAAATTATTGATCACGATCACATCTTCATCCTCTTTGCCAAGTAGATAATCTGTCGTTGTGTGAAAGATCCTGCTCAGTGTCAGCAGGTTGTCCAGACTTGGCTTGGAAATACCCATCTCCCAGGCATTTACCCCGGACCTCGTTACACCCATGCGCATCGCGAGATCGGTCTGTGTCATGCCGGATCGCTCACGAAGGTCATGAATACGTTCATATAAAGAATTTCTCATTCAAAAATCTCCCTTGCATCAAAAAAACAATAGTTAAGCCCTTACAAGAAAAACAATTATATATATTCTATAAAATAAAAAGCAAATGTAAATAATCTGTGCTGATAACACATAGTTGACGAGTTGATGTAAAATAATAATAATCATAAGTGAATAATGCAATTTGACAAATCAGAAAATAGTGGTATGATTGTCTTGTCATGATAATATGTTGTGGCCATTTTTGAGTTTTTGAGGGGTAAGCTTAGGAATGAGTAGGGCATTGATTATTACAACGACAAGTGGCTTTTTGTCGCAGTTTGAATTAAATAATGTCAGGCTTTTGCAGCAGGATGGATATCAGGTCCATTATGCGACGAATTTTGGTGTGCCTATTTACGAGGTAAAGGATGAGACACTCAGAAGTATGGGTGTCGTCCTGCATCATATCAGTATCGAGAAAAATCCCTTTAAATTAAAACAGAATATCTGGGCATTGCGCGAACTCATCAGGATCATTGACAGAGAACAGGTGGATGTTGTGCATTGCCATAATCCAAACGGTGGTGTACTGGGCAGATTAGCGGCCGCATGCAGCAAGAGAAAGCCATTTGTGATATACACAGCACACGGATTTCATTTTTTCAAGGGAGCACCATTGAAAAACTGGCTGCTCTATTATCCGATCGAGAAATTACTGGCCAGGCTGTCTGATATTATTATCACCATCAACCATGAAGATTATACGAGAGCCGGTACTTTTAAATATAAGAAAAACGGCAGCGCGGAGCTCATCCCCGGTGTCGGTGTGGATCTGCAGCGTTTTCATCCGCTCCGGGAGGAGGAGATCGGGGAGCGGGATGATCTGAGAAGACAGATGAGGATACCCGATCATGCATTTCATATCGTCTCTGCAGGAGAACTGAACCGGAATAAGAATCACAGTGTAGTGATCCGGGCATTGGCCGGGATCGCACAGACGGACATTTATTACAGCATATGTGGAGAAGGACCGTATAGGCGGGCACTGGAAGCAGAGATAGCAGCGTACGGGTTGTCAGACCGCGTGATCCTGCAGGGATATCGCAATGACATGTCCAAGGTATGGAAAACCGCGGATATCTCTATATTTCCCTCTGTCCGTGAAGGAATGGGAATGGCCGGATTGGAGGCCATGGCGAGTGGGATACCATTGATCGTCGCGGATAATCGGGGAACGAGAGAATATATCGCGGATCACGAGAACGGATTGGTATGCCAGGCATCCAGTCCGGAGCAGTTTGCACAGGCAATCACATATTTATATGAGCACAGACAGCAGGGACGGACGCTCGCGGCACAGGGCATATATACAGCCAAAAGGTTCTCACTGCAGCAGGCAGAGATACGGATGAAGCAGGTCTATCAGCGCCTGCCGCGTACCGGACAAGCCGCAGAAGCGGTCGATCACACAGCACCGATGATCTCTGTGATCATGGGCGTGTATAACCAGCAGGATCTGAATGTATTTGAAAAATCGGTCAATTCCGTGTTGGAGCAGTCGTATTCCAACTTTGAGTTTTTAATATATAACGACGGATCATCGATCCCGGAAGTCAATGCGTACATTTGCAGTCTTGAGCATAAGGACAGCAGGATCCGGGTGATCGGATCCAGAGACAATCATGGTCTGGGATATGCGCTCAATCGATGTATCGACATCGCCAGAGGTACCTATCTGGCACGTATGGATGCGGATGATGTGTCCTGCCCGGATCGATTTAAAGTAGAGATAGAATTTCTGGAGGATCATCCGGAATATATGTGGTGTGGATCGAATTGCCGGCTGATGGATGATGAAGGCATATGGGGCGAGGGCGTCAGACCGGAGCGTCCGGTGTCGGAGGACTATTTAAAATATTCACCGTACATACATCCGACAGTCATGTATCGTGCGAGCCTGTTTCGGGAGGTCGCCGGTTATGCAGAAGAGAAAAAGACTGCGCGATGTGAGGACTATGAGCTGTTCATGCGATTATTCCGGTTGGGCTATAAGGGCTACAATATTCAGAAATGTCTGCTGAATTACCGTGTGGACAGAAACAGATATCATGCCAGATCATGGACAAGCAGATTTCATGAAGGGCAGGTCAGATATGAGGGATTCCGGGGATTGGGTATCTTATGGCCAAAGGGATGGCTGTATATCTTTCGCCCGTTAGCCAGCCGGCTGGTACCGGCCAGGATCATCATCAAGGAAAAGGAGCGAATGGCGCAGTTGTGAGTACAGACATCGATCGTCCGAGAATAGAAGAATATCGTGCCATCATAGACTGCAACCCGCTGTTTCGTGCAGTGACAGACAGGTGTCTGGAGTTGTCGGATGATCCTGCTGATCAGATGTACATGGTCTTGTGGGCACCGACGCTTGTGCAGTATGTGATGTGGGTGTTACGCGAAGCTGTGAGTGATGGACAGCAGCGCCTGTATTTTCTGTCCCGGGATGCCTATCCGATGTATCTGGCTGCGAGAGAACTGGCAGAAAGTATGGAACTGGATATAGAGATCCGGTATCTGCGTGTATCCAGATATTCACTGCGTTTACCGGAATATCATCTCATGGGAATCGATTGTCTGGAACGTATCTTCCTATCCGGAATCGATGTGAGTATGTACCGCATCTTAAACCGTGCAGGACTGGATGAATCGGAGATGGAGATCGTATGCAGGGAACTGCAGTATGACAGACCTTTGCACCAGAATCTGAACCGCAGAGAGATCATAGATCTGAAAGCGTATGTGAGAAAATGCTGTGAAGAGAAGACAACGACCCTGTTGGATCGCATCAGTCGTATATCTGCAGCTACATATGAAACAGCAATCGGATATCTGGAGCAGGAGGGACTGTCAGATGACATCCGTTATGCAATTGTAGACAGCGGCTGGGTAGGAACGATCCAGAAAAGCATACAGACGATCCTGTCACAGAAACATCCTGGGATCATTGTCACCGGATATTATTTCGGATTGTATGAGTACCCGTCAGACAGGAGTGGTTGTGTATACAAAGCCTATTATTTTATGCCAAACGGCTCGATCAGGCGGAAGACACATTTTAGTAACTGTTTATACGAAGTCATGTACAGCGAACCGTGTCCAATGGTAAAAGGGTACGAACGGGAAGATGAGAGCTATCGGCCGGTATTTTCAGAGGTTGGCAGCCCGAATGTAGAGATCCTGCAAAGAGACCGGGATCTGCTGGTCATCTATGTAAAGACATTCGCACAGGAACTGCGCAGACAGATAGATGGCAGAGGGATGACGTGTCTGGCGGCCGGTAACGTGCGAATGACAGAGAAGCTGTACAGCAAATTGATGTCTGCACCCAACCGGTGGGAAGCGGCGTATTACGGGATACAGTCGTTTTCTGATGATGTGGCAGATGATCATATGAGATGCATCGCCAACCGCCTGAGTCAGCGGGAGATCAGGGATCTGCGGATCATACCAAAGCTGGCGATCACTATGGGCATCTCAGATAAAGTCGTCCATGAGAGTGGATGGATCGAAGGAACGATCGTAAATGAGGGACACCGTGTGAGGTCTGATCTGGCAGCTGCGCACAGGGCGAAGTATCTCACACATTTCAGGCAGAGTCTGAAAGCAGAAAAATAGTAAGAGGATAGATATGTTTGAAGCAGTAGGAGTAGTGACAGTCAGCGCATGCATCTTGCAGATGATCTACAGCAAGCTGGAAGGACAGCATGGAGCGATTGATTATACAGAAGAAAATAAACGATTCAGGGAACAAAAAAAGCAGGAAGCACAGGAGAGTGCACAGAAGATCCTGCCCTATCTCGACGCAGAACGGGAAATGAGGCAGGAGGAACCGGTGATCAGTGTCAGAAATCTGACGATGCGTTTTCGGATCTCGACGAACAATGTATCGGGTATCAAGGAATATATGATACAGAAGCTCAAAAAGCAGATCTCCTATAAAGAATTGTATGCCTTGAACTGTATTAATTTCAACGTGTACAGGGGAGAGGTCGTGGGCATTATCGGAACGAACGGTTCCGGAAAATCAACATTGTTAAAGATCGTATCGGGAGCGCTCAATCCGACCGGTGGCAGTGTGACGGTTGATCAGAACAAAGTGCAGCTGCTCACATTAGGAACCGGATTCGATTTTGAGTTGTCCGCAAAAGAAAATGTATATCTGAACGGTGCCATCATCGGATATTCCAAGGCATTTATCGATGAACACTATCAGGAGATCGTAGATTTCGCGGAACTGGAAGGGTTTATGGAAGAAAAGGTGAAGAATTTTTCATCCGGTATGGTGTCCAGACTGGGATTTGCGATCGCGACGGTGGCAGGAGCGGCAGAGATACTCATATTGGATGAGGTGTTATCTGTCGGGGACGAATTTTTCCGGAAAAAGAGTCTCGCGAGGATCAAGGAGCTGATCCATGGCGGTTCTACCGTACTCATGGTAGCACACGGTATGCAGACGATCATCGACAATTGTACCAAGGTCGTCTGGATCGAGCAGGGAAACCTGCGGATGATCGGAGAACCCGGGGTCGTGTGTCAGGCCTATCGGAACCAAAAATAAGAGTATTCCATCATCATATATCAGATAGAAAATCTGTTTACAGATTTTTTATATAAAACTCACATTTTCATACGCGTATGAGATATAAACCTGTCGAGACAGGCAGAAAGGAGACTATTGTCATGAAAATGAAGAAATTAGCTGTCACATTAATGGCAGCAGCTGTACTTACAACAGCTGTACCTGCAGTAGCAGCTCCTGCATATGCAGCAGCTACCAATGCTACACCTGAGCAGGAAGTAGTTGTAAAGAAGCCTTCCAAGGCTACTGTAGTTGCAGGCAATGATTCTGTACAGGTAACGATCAAGCCGGTTGAGGGAGCTGAGGGATATCAGGTTCAGTACTCAACCTCCAAGAAGTTTACCAAGAAGTCAACAAAGACTAGAACTACCAAGAAAACAACATTAAAAGCAAAGAACTTAGAGAGCGGTACTACATACTATGTTCGTGTTCGTTCCTACACACTGGATGAGAACGGTAACAAAGTATATTCAAAGTGGACCACTGTAAAGAAAACCAAAACAAAATAGTAATATCTTAGAAAAATGTGAGTTTACGATAGGAGTCAGGACTCCCTGGCTCCTATATCTTGACAATAGGGGATTGAAGTATTGAAAAAAGTAAGAGAAGAAACGGTAAAGATGTTCATGGCATTGATGTTCACCTTGTTACCGTTATATTATACCGACAATTATTACAATATCCTGCATGACAAGCGGGATGTATACAGTCTGTTCGCATGCATCATGCTCGGTGTCATTGTGTGTACGCTGCTGATCAGCCTGATCTTAACGATCCGGCGCAGACAGATGAAGACGGCTGTTAGGAACGAACTCCGTCAGATCAGCGTGATGGATATCATCATGGTGGTATTTGGCATATTGGCGATCATATCTACGGTATACAGTACGGATGTCGAGCAATCCATGACCGGCGGAATGGCATGGGATGTAGGCACATGGACGATCGTACTGAGTGTCCTCGTATATCTGGCAGTGTCCAGATGCTATTCGGGAAAAGGTGATATCTGGGTCTATCTGTATGCAGGGTCATTTGCGGTGCTGGCGATCGGTATCATAGACCGTTTGGGCTATGACTTCCTCGTGATGCATGATGAGATACCGTTGCAATACAACATCTTCATCTCCACGATAGGCAACGTGAGCTTCTGGGCAGCATACCTGTCGATGCTCATTCCGTTTTTCATGCTGGTGCCTGTATTTACCGGAAGCAGATGGAAGAACTTCTTCGTATATCTGTTCCTAGGAGCAGCGTATTTCAGCCTGTTCATCACACTGACCAATACGACCTATATGGGAGTCGGCGTTGCAGGCCTGTTTATCATATGGTATTCACTCGGTAACGTAAAGCGTCTGCCCAATCTGGCGGTCAATGGGATCCTGTTTTCGCTCGCGGGAGCAGTCGCAGAGTTTCTGTGGATACATCCGGAATATCTGCTCAGACCGATCGATACAGATAGCATCACATGGATTCTGCTGAAGTATCGACTGTATCTGCTGCCCGGTATCGCAGGTGTCGTCCTTCTGCTGCTGATCGTGATCACGCACAGACTGCCGGAGCGCATGAGACAAAAGGTGGATCATTTTACAGAACAGATCCTGAGAAAAATATGGGTGGAACTGATCATCATCGGTGTGATCGGAGTCATATATTATCTGATCTATAATTACGACCTGCGCATCTTCAACTACCGTGGCTCAATCTGGTATTTTGCAGTGCATGGATTTATGGATGGAGATCTGTGGCAGAAACTGGTCGGTGTCGGTCCGGGACTGTTGGACTATGTCACACAGGTACAGATCGCTAAGGCGGATTTCTATGTCGAGTGGAACTATATCTACTGTACAGCGCATAATGACCTGATCGAATATCTGGTGACGACAGGCGTGCTCGGTGTCGTATGCAGACTGATCATGTATGTACTGCCGTTCGTGATGTATGCACGGGGCGAGGAAAAGAAGCCGGAAAAGGCAGCAGTACTGGCGGCACTGGTCGGATTCATCGGGCAGGGCATGCTCAACGGACCTTATATACTCACGTATGTGTTCTATATCATCTTTCTCGGAGTAATGGGCGCATATTATCGCATGGGGAAAGTAAAATGAGCACAAAGATGAGTATCAGACAGTATTGCTTCGTTCTGTGGGAACTGACCAAGCGAGAATTAAAGAGAAAGTATGCCAGAAGCTTTCTGGGCATCCTATGGAGCTGCGTGTATCCTCTCATGCGAATGGCACTGGTCGTGGTGCTGTTTTCCACGATATTTAACAAGGGGATCGATAAGTATCCGGCGTACTATTTCGTGGGATTTCTGATGTTCGAGTTCTTTGCGACAGCGACGCAGACATCGCTGACGACACTCAAGGACAATCGAAATCTCCTCGTCAAATCAAAACTGCCGCGCGAGTTATTCGTATTATCCAGAGTATTGACCGCATTTGTGAATTTTCTGCTCGGATGCATACCATTCGCAGCAGTGCTGGCATGGTATCGGGCGAGAGTGACCGTGTATTATTGCATGATCCCGGTGGTGTTGATCCTGTTGCTGGTCTTTACGACGGGAGTATCCTACATCGTATCGATCTGGTATGTGTTCCGACGGGATGCGAGAAATATATACACCAATTTTCTGTTCATCCTGCGATTCTTCGTAGCGATGTTCTATGCCGTGGAATGGGTATCAGACGGTGTGCAGTGGGTCATAAAGCACAACCCGGTATATGCGTATATCTATGTGATGCGCCAGTGTGTCATATACGGCCAGCAACCGGGAAGTATGTACCTGTACCAGATCGTGGTATGGGCGGTCGTGCTGCTGGTAGTGGGTATATTGACCTTCAAAAAATATGAAAATGAAGTCGTGGAGAGATTGTAGTGCGAAAGATAAGGCAACGAATAGAAAACAAAGTAGAAGAACTACGGCAGAATATGTTTGTCATCCGCCAGCTGGTAGCGCGGGACCGAAAAAGAAATCTGTCATCTACGTTCATGGGTGAATTGTGGGAGGTCATCAATCCGCTGATCAATATGGTGGTGATGGTGCTGGTGTTTTCCAAGATGTTTGGTAAAGATTCGTCAGGAAAATTTCCATTATATATTTTGACAGGTACAACCATTTATGGGTTATTCAGTTCAGGAACCGAAATGTGTTTGGATGCATTATATGTAAATAAGAATTTTTTAATTAAAACCCAGATAAATAAAAGCATATATATAGCAGAAAAAATTTTATGGGCTTTTCGAAATTTTATATATTCATTGATAATATATGCATTTATGGTGGCGCTGTATAGATTGCAGCCAAGTGTAAGCTGGTTATTGGTGCTACCAGATATTGTACTGTTAATTATTATGATGATTGGAATAGGAAAACTATTAGCAATCATTAACGCAACATTTGCGGATATATCATATTTTTATAAGATATTTACACTGATGATTTTTTATTCATCTGCTTTGTTTTATCGTATAGATATATTATCACCGAAAATTCAAACATGTTTTTTGATAAATCCAGTGTATATAGCTATTGAAATAGCTAGAAGATGTGTGATGGAAAACGTGTATCCAGATAGTAAATGTTGGATAATCTTGGGTGTATATGCGGTAGGTTGTTATACGATAGGGACATCTTTTTTTAAACGTAGAATTGATGATATAGTGGCAAAAATGTGAGCAATATTAGAAAAATATAGATATTTTAATAAATATACCAAGTAAGGGATGAAAAATAGATATGAGAAAATTAAAAGATGAAGTATACGATGCGCTAGTTAAAAAGAATGGACGTGTTTGGTATGAATATGAGCGCTATGTTAGGGAGCATATGGAAGAACATCGTCTACACAGATTTCGACATATTAGACTTTTACTACAATTAAATTGGTTTTATCGAGTAAAAAAGCGAAATACACCTTATTTATATTGGGATGTGCCAGTATGTCCGGAACGATCTAATCTGAATATGGGTATGGAGTCAACGTTTGATAAAAACAAATTTTTATCGGATAAATGTATATCTAATATCAATGACTCGTTGGATGCTGTTAAGAATTTGGAGAAAAATCAGGTCTCAGAGTCTGAAACCTTTGTGAGAGCAAAACCTTATCGATTTGTTTTGGATCTATTGCATTATGATGTTATTTCTTTTGATATTTTTGATACACTTGTATTTCGTCCATTTGCAGATCCAAAAGATTTATTCAATATTGTGGGAAAGAGATTGAATTACCCAACGGTTTTCACAGGATTCAAAAAGGGAAGATATGAGGCTGAAAAGGAAGCAAGAAATGTACGAGAAAAGAAATTTGGGAATCGTGAGGTTGATATTTATGAAATATATGAGCAAATGTCAAAATCCATGGGAGTTGATATTGAAAAGGGTATTAACACGGAAATAGAAACAGAGCTAGATTATGTTATTGCTAATCCGTACATGAAGATAGTATTTGACATATTAAAGTCACAAGGGAAAACAATAGTCATAGTCTCTGATATGTATTTACCTATAGATATTATAAAAAAAATGTTAGATAAATGTGGATATACAGGATATGAAAAATTATATGTATCGTGTGAATATAGATGTAATAAAGCCTCAGGGGAATTATTCAGAAGAATATTATTAGATTATGACAATCAAAAGATAGTGCATGTAGGAGATAGTGAATTAGCTGATATAAAAGGTGCAAAAAAAGTAGGTATTGAGACTAGATATTATACAAATGTCAATCAAATTGGAAAAGATAGGAGAGGAAGTTGGATGAATGAAGTTACGGGTTCTGCGTATGCAGGGCTTGTAAATGCGTACCTATATAATGGACTAAATAAGTACCCTTTTTTTTATGAATATGGATTTGTTTATGGTGGAATATATGTATTTGGTTTTTGCAATTGGTTAAAGGAAAAAATAAAGCAAGAAAAAATTGATAAAGTAGTTTTTTTATCAAGAGATGGTGACATATATCAAAAAGTATATAATCGTTTTTTTAATGCTATCGACAATGATTATGTTTTTTGGTCAAGATTAGCAAATTTGAAATACCTTATTGAATATAATCAGGATGCATTTATTGATCGTATCATTAAGCAAAAAGCATTAGGATCCCTACTTATCTCAATAGGGAGTGTTTTAGAAGCTGTTGGATTAAAATATAACGACGAAGATTTAAAAGAATATGGATTATCATTAACAACCATATTAAGTAGCAATAACAAAGTTGCTTTCTCTTTATTTATCAAAAGTGAATGGGAGAATATTATCAAGACATATGAACAAGAAAAAGAGAATATGACGGCAGATGTTAGTCGTATTTTAGGGGATGCTAACAAGATTGCGCTAATAGATGTTGGATGGACTGGAAGTGGTCCATTAGGTTTTCGTTTTTTTGTTGAAAAAGAATGTGCAAAGAAATATGAAATACTTTGTTTGATGGCTGGAGGTGCTGGCAACTATGGAACAGGAACTGGTGTCATTCCATACTATTTAGATGGAACCGTAGATGCATACTTGTTTTCGCCATTGCACAATAAGAGAAATGCACAAATTCATATGAATCAAAATATGGCAGTGTCAAATAATGCAGTATTTGAATTGTTTACACAAACTCAGTATCCATCCTTTACAGGAAGAAAAAACAATGGAGGTTATGTATTTGATATTCCAGAAGTAGAGAATTATGAAATGATTAGCCAAATACATAAAGGCATAATGGATTTTTGTGAATTATATTCGTCAACTTATAAAAAGGATAAATATCTCTATAATATTCCGGGATTTGATGCATATAGACCTTTTGCACAAAAGGTTTTCGAAGAAACTTTTTTTGAAAAAAATTTTAAAGAAGTTGTGTTCGCATATGGATTGTCGGGAGATAATAAAAATCAAAAAATAGAGACCATAGGGGAGCGAATGCAACATTATTATGCACATAATGGAGGAAAACAATGATTTTATATAGTTGCATAACATCATATCACCTTTTAGAAGCACTTATTCATAAGTTAAGATTTAATGAATATGAAGATAGCATATTGATGATTAGCAAGTGGCTTAAAGATAAATATGAATGGTATCAAGATTTAGAAACCATATTTGAAAAAGTTATAATTTTCGATGCTGCATATCAATATTCTGACAGTTTAGAAAGCGAATTGAATGAATATTTTAATAATTTATTTTTAGAGAACAAGATTGATATAAGGGAAATGAATCAAATTCATGTTTGGGGAGCTGAACATGCGTTTGGTGCATATATTTTTACACAACATATTAAAAATTATTATTGGGAAGAAGGCGCGGGAGCATTAAGTAAAAAAGATTCAATGTTAGAGATATTTGAAAAAGTACATGGGCATGAAAAAGCAAAATTTCAGTATGAAAATCATTTGGGAGATGGCGAAACTGATTTTGTTATTAAGAAATTTTATAACAGCAAATATCAGTTAAAACCAGTGCATGGAAGTAATCTAATAGACTTTGATATTGCAACAGAGTTACAGAAATTAAGAAAAGATCAATTAGATAAGTTGGTAGAACTTTTCTACGGTAAAGATAAAATTCAGATTGCATATGAAGATTGTGCACTTATACTTACAGAACATTTTGCCAATCTATCAGTTATGTCCTGGGATGAGCAACAATTGTTGTATAAGTATCTAATAGACTATTTTATTGGTGATAAGGAACTTGTGTTTAAGCCACATCCAGATGATTTGATGTATTATGAACAATTATTTCCTAATTGTAGAGTAATCAGAAAGAAATTTCCTGCTGAGTTGTTGCCATATATTTTTGCTAAATCTCCACGGACTGTGCTCACATCGAGTTCTACCAGCATCTATGGATTTCGTAATATTTATGAAAAATGTATAGAGTTTAATTTCGCTTTTTCGCATAAAAAAGAATTTTATAAGTTAAACAGAATATATGTGGCATTGAAGTATATTCAAAATGTAATAAGTCTAGAAGATAGCATGCAGATATACGGGGTTAACGTAGCTATTATTAATAATTTTCTTAAATATGGAGAGATAAAAATTCCTTTGTATGAAGATAGGGGCAATTATTTTGAATTAAAAGAAGATGTACATAGGTGTTTTTTGATTGATGAAATCGAAAGCCCAGAGCAGTCTTCTGCCGCGATTTGCCGTTTCCTTGAAAATTTGGAGGACAATGTTGTGGTAGTGTTCTTAAATTCTGATCGAAAATTTTGCTTTTATAATCCTAAATTTAAAGATGTATGGGATTATATACATCCAGTGAGTATTGAGATGATACCGGTTAAACAACACGGAATTTCAATTTCAGGACCTTCATTGTTAGATAGGAAAGAAGAAGATATTTTTGTTTATTATAAGGAAAGAAAGGAGAATTTTATGTTTAGTTTAAAAAGGGAGTTGCCTAATGTAGGAATGAGCATAGAAGCAAAAGAATTTGATGCTGCTGAGCTTAAGATTCGATTGCTTGAAGGAATGTTAGAAGCAACAGAGAAAAGAGTTATGTATTATATAAATAAAGAAAAAAAAGCGGAGGAAGAACAACAATAATGAGAACGTTATG
>Ga0129312_1001442_pt1 | contig 13952 bp, 14 predicted proteins | sample O827metagenome_FD_94434 | JGI IMG/M metagenome (GOLD analysis project Ga0129312, IMG submission 94434) | Orangutan group fecal microbial communities from Wisconsin, USA - O827 metagenome | ecosystem: Host-associated > Mammals > Digestive system > Large intestine > Fecal | place: USA: Wisconsin... | reverse complement strand
TTTACATTTCTACTTTGCTTCTCCAAACCATTTTGGCTTTAGTTTTCGCATTTCAGGCCAATTTCTTCCCCATGTACAAAAAGATTTTGTATGCTCTCTAGCAATATCCATAAAATACTTTAGTAGATTCATATCATAACACTGCTTCCACTCATACTCTCGATCCAATATGAACATAGAAGCCCCAGTCATGTCAACTGTGCCATCCACATCTACAACTTCCTTTGATACCAACTGAAATTCATGTTGCTTTGTGCGTATGCACAACTTATAGGTCTGTCCAGGGAATATTGAATTGCTAATGGTATATTCCCTCTCCTTGCCTCCCAAAGCTGCTGGCAGATTGCCATCAGTATAGCTAGGTACCTCAAATCCATGAACCTTAGCCATAGCATGATATATGTCCAACTCGCTAGTCAACTCCTCAACCAATCCCAATTGCGGAATATCTGCCCCTCGTACCATATAAGCTGCACTAGTCTGATAGCGACTCATTAAATATGGATAATTATCATATATTGAAGCACCATGATCAGAATACAGCTGTACCACGTATTCATTATCATTATAATGTGATTCCAAATAGTCAAATAAAATTCCCAAGCTGCGATCTGTATTCTGTATGCCCATCATATTGGCATGAGCGTATAAAGGGGAATATTTCAGATATACACTGGCAACCTTTTCCTGTGTTTGCCAGAGTCGATCTTCCAAGGATAAACAGGTCTGACTAGCCAAAGGCATACTTATTCTTCCAATCTGCCATGGGTGTACATCCATTATATGCAAAAACAAAAATTGATCACATTCTCCAAAAGCTTCCAAATGCTGAATAGTACGCTCTACCCCCTCATAAGCTCTGGTAGCATAAGAATTGGTTATCAGCCTATCATATCCCCTATAGCCCCCTGTATACAAAGCATCACCACAGCCCATTATATTTACACAATAATATCCCTGCTTTTGCATCTGCTCTGATATTACTTCATATTTAGCAGACAGTGGCATATTAATAGACTCTTTATAAATTTGAGAATGATGTGGATACATACCTGTCTCAATAGCATGCATAGCTGAATATGTATATTCTCCTACAGAAAAATGATTATTAAATATTACCCCCTTAGAGAAAAATTTCATAGTATTAGGAAGTAATGCATAATTCTGCTCTTTCATTGCCTGCCAACTTAAAGCATCTACTAAAATATTGAGAACTATCTTTTTTCTTTTGGGACTATGCTCCAAAAGGATAGGTTTGCCAACTGTAAATTCTTTTTTGCCTGTAATTTTTACAGGCTCTTCTATGCGGTAGTTACTATATTCCCATTTACCTAAAATAGCATCATAGTTCTTATCTCCTGATGCAATTTCAATTTCCTGACTAGCCTCACTGCCAGCTAAAGAAAGTATATATTTTTTCCCTTGAGGATCAAAATAAAAATCATTACTGGTTTGAGATTTGACAATGTCAAAAATCATATCCGCACCATATTCCAAAACAAATTCACGTTTATCTTTTTCCCTAGATAGCAATCCCCCCTTGCCATTAAGTGTTTCCTGATTAGTAAAAACACCTACCCAATATTGATATCCATCTTTCCCCATAGACCAGGGAATATATTCTCCCCCCAAACAAGCTTCACTTGCAACAAGTTTATTATCATCCTTTCTAAATCTATAAAGTAGAAAAGGTGCATAATCTCCAATATTATGCGACATAGTTAGATTATTCAAAATTTCTTCTGTACATGAGGAGACTTTCATTTCCATACCATAAGCCAAATGACAGTATCCCTGAAATTTTATTTTTTCTACGATCATATTCAATTTATCATAACACTCTATAAGAAGCTTCCATATGATTAAATTATATTTTCTTTTTTGCCAAGCTGCTTCAGCATATTTCAAGGCTTCCTTGACCTCTCCATAATGTAGGGCAAAATATCCCGCAAAAATATCCACATGCTCTGATTCTGGATATTTTTCTTTATATTCTGCTAACAATGCCAAATATTCATCATCAAAATCCTTTTGCTCCCACTTCTGCTGAAGCTTTCGAAATAAAGCCAAGCCTTCTACTTCCTCGGCTGGCCAAAATGCCACATCTATTTTTCTTTCTTTCATACTCTACCACCATTGCTAAAATTTTATATTATTATCTCTACTAAACAGATACTATATAAATCGAACAATTTATTATATTTTTTAAGTCTAATGCTAAAACAATCTTCTCTATCCCTAAACTATTAAAATTTATTTTATGTATTTTTGTTCATTTCATGCTAGAATAGACAAGATAATAAATACAAATGTAATAGAAAGGGCATATTTATGTACGAAAATTTGCCAAAGGAGGCTCTTGGCATCATTAGGGATGTATTAAGGGTAAAGAAATGCGAATTTGCTCACATTGAAGTATTAAAACAAGGCATGACCAATCGTTCTTTTATGTTTACCTGCCAAAACCAAAAATATATTGTTCGCATCCCCGGAGAAGGCACTGGCTTTCTCATTAATCGCCAGCAGGAATTTGATGTATATGAAACCATAAAAGATAAAGGACTGTGTGATAATCCGATTTACATCAATCCCCATGATGGTTATAAAATCACTGAATTTTTGCCACAGGTAAAAACCTGTAATGCTAGCAACTTGCATGATGTTAAACACTGTATGGAAAAACTACGCACTCTCCATAATATGAAGCTGCAGGTCAAGCATACCTTTGATATATTCAAGCAAATTGATTTTTATGAATCTCTATGGGCTGGTACTCCATCCCATTATCCTGACTATCAGCAAGTAAAGAAAAATGTATTTTCTTTGCAGACCTATATTGATAAAAAACCTAAGCAATATTGTCTCACCCATATTGATGCTGTACCAGATAATTTTCTTTTTTCAGGAGATAATATTCAATTAATAGATTGGGAATATGCTGGTATGCAGGATCCTCATGTGGATATTGCCATGTTCGCCATTTATTCCTTTTATACCCAAAAGGAAGCCGATGTATTGATTGATTTATATTTTGAAGGCAAATGCGATAGAGCAACCAGATTAAAAATTTATTGCTACATGGCTGCTGGCGGTTTGCTTTGGAGCAACTGGTGCGAATATAAGAGAAAATTAGGCATAAAATTTGGTGCCTATGCCCGCAGACAATATGAATACGCCAAGGAATACTATGAGATAGTTCATAATGAATTACGATTTGGGAGATAGTCACAAATGAAAGTAGATAACGCTATTATTTTAGCCGCTGGCACAGCCAGCAGATTTGCCCCCCTTTCCTATGAAATCCCCAAAGGCTTGGTAGAAGTAAAAGATGAGATTCTCATTGAGCGGCAGATTAAGCAGCTAAAGGAATCAGGCATTCCTGAAATCATTATTGCCACCGGCTACAAATCTCAGGCATTTGCTTATTTAAAGGATAAATACAATGTAATACTTGTCCACAATCCAGATTATCTAACAAGAAATAATCACTCCTCCATCTATGCCGTGAGAGATTATCTAAAAAACAGCTACATATGCTCCTCTGATAACTATTTTATTAGGAATCCTTTTACATCAGAGGTAGAGGAAAGTTACTATTCTGCCATTTATGCCAAGGGAAAAACCTCAGAATGGTGCATCTCCGAAGAAAATAATTGGATAAAATCTGTGCATATCGGTGGAACGAATAGCTGGATTATGTTAGGTCATGTTTTTTGGTCTGAGGCTTTCAGTAAAAAATTCCTTTCTATTTTACAGCAGGAATATGGTCAAAAAGAAACCAAGGACAAACTATGGGAAAACATCTATATTGAACATATCCATGAATTACCTATGCAAATACGAAAATATCCGTCTGATTTCATCTTTGAATTTGATACTCTAGATGAACTACGGAAATTTGATACCTCCTATGTAAATAATACCCGGTCTGATATTTTAAAACATATAGCTCATGATTTAGGGATTACAGAAGCCAAAATACATAATATAAAGGCCATAAAAAATGAAAATAATGCTGCTATAGGCTTCACTTTTGAATGTAGCAAAAAATACAAATATGTGTATGAACCGCAGAAATTGGAGGAAGTAAAGTGGTAAATCATCATAAAATTGATTGGGTTATTACCTTATTGCCCATGCTTAGTATCTCAGGGCTAAGTGCCTTGTTTTTTATTATGCCAGAGGCATCCAATAGAGTGCTAAGTTCCATTAGATTTTTCTTTGGTGATACTATGGGCACTTATTACTTAGTGATAGGTTTGGGGATATTTTTCATCTCCCTTTATTTTTGCTGTTCCCATTACGGAAATATTGTATTAGGAGATAAAAAAGAAAAGCCCCGGTACTCATTCTTTACCTGGGGCTCTATGATGTTCACCTGTGGCTTGGCCGCTGATATTTTATTTTATTCTTTTTCCGAATGGATTGTATATGCCACAAATCCTCATATCACCCAATTAGGCAGTATTCAGGCATGGGCAGGGGTATTCCCCCTCTTTCATTGGAGCTTTGTTCCTTGGAGCTTTTATCTTGTTCTAGCCGTGGCCTTTGGCTTTATGATTCATGTACGACAAAGAAAAAGACTGCGGTTTTCGGAGGCTTGCAGGCCGATTCTAGGCAGACAAACAGATGGTATTCCAGGTAGGTTGATTGACCTGCTGGCGGTCTTTGCTCTCTTAGCCGGTACTGCCACCACCTTTTCCGTAGCAACCCCACTGATGTCCATAATTATCCAAAATCTATTGGGAATTTCCTTGGATAGAAATATTATCACTATTGCTATTATTTTCCTTACCTGTGCTATCTATACCTATTCCCTGCTTCACGGCTTCAAGGGCATCAGTATTCTAGCCAAGCTATGTATTTATATGTTTGGTGGTCTGATGACTTTTGTTCTGCTGGCCGGCGATGAAAGCAAATATATTATAGAAACAGGCTTGGAATCCTTTGGCCGCATGGTGCAAAACTTTATCAGCCTGGCCACATATACAGATCCCCTTAGAGAAACAAATTTCCCACAGGATTTGACCATATATTATTGGGCTTATTGGATGGTATGGTGTGTGGCAGCTCCCTTTTTTATTGGCAGTATCTCCCGTGGACGAACTATCAGACAGGTTATAGCTGGAGGATATTTCTTCGGCGTAGGTGCCACATTAATCAGTTTTATTGTTCTTGGAAACTACAGCATGGGCTTGCAAACCACTGGCACATTTGATTTTATTGCCCAATATACCGCTCATGGGGATATATACGCCATAATTATTGCCATGCTTCACACCCTGCCTTTAGCTAATTTAGCTACTCTCTGGGTGCTGGCAACCATGATTCTCTTTTATGCCACATCCTTTGATTCCATAGCCTATACCGCCTCATGCTACAGCTACAAAAAAATAGAATCAGGTGAAGCACCTCATAAAGCCATTCAACTATTATGGTGCCTTCTCCTAATTCTACTGCCAACAGCATTGGTATTCTCAGACAGCTCCATGAGCAATATCCAAACCGTCAGCATAATAGCCGCCTTTCCCATAGGGATAATTATGCTAGTGATTATATGGAGTTTTTGGAAAGATGTGAATAAATGTAATGATGGTATATAGTTACACTTTATCGGGCTGGCAATTCCCATCTTAAAATATTGCTTGTCAACGAAAAATACTTATAAATTAACCATAGCTGTAGCTTTTTCAATAGTTTTTGTTGACCAATTTAAAACAGAATTATAAAATTGTCTTCCCTGTTCATTGCACAATTTTATATCTTTTTCATCTAATCCACAACCTGATAAAAGCATCTCCCATGTCATTTCGTTTTTTTTGAACAAATCTTGGTATTGATCATATAATAACGTGATTGCTCTAAAACAGGCTAATTTTCTGCTGACACTAGGCAATAACCACTCATAATCTATAATTTTAAATTCTCCTGAATTCGATGAAAAAATTATATTATTAAAACTTAAATCAATATTGTATTTTCGCTGTGAAGACATAGGATCAAAATCTTTTACAGAGAGAACATCATTGGTATAATCGGCTAGCATATGCTGATAATAATATACAATATTTTTAATAAATCCATCAAAGTCACCTATTTTAAAACACTGCATACATCTTGTATCAAAGGATTCACCATAAATGTATTCCATTTTAAAAATTCCTGGTGATAATAATTCTCCCTTCGCCACATGCTCTACTCCATATTGCTTTACCATTTCTTGATAGTTCTTTTCCAAACCATTAACAAATGGTATAGCTTGTTCATTTAATGCTTTCTTAAGTACAAACCTCTTTCCATCAATTTCTGCAATCTGCGTTAATACATTGTATTCCAATTTGCGATACATAGGACTCTGTGCATAAATTACTTTCATTCTTTTTCTCCGTTAGAACAATAAACTAAAAATGAATTTGAAAACATTTCAAACAAACCACTATTCACAATTTCATTCATAGCATCTGCTTCATTAAATAAAATATATCTTTCCATATCATAATATATAAAATGTTTATCTTCAAAAACTCCAGCTGTAGGCAAATATTCATCTGAATATACTCTGTGTGGAAGTTTATAATCTGGAAATGGATAGTACCATGTCAAATTCTCAAAGCCTGAATCATATAATAACTTCTCCAATTCAGGCTTTGAAAATGTCCTTACTTTGTCATTACCTTTATACCCTGTTATACCATCAAATATTTTCCCGGTATGATCCTCTCTAGCCCCAGACCAATATTTTAATCCAAATTTATTTTCTATAGCTATAATAAGTTGACCACCAGGTTTCAAATACTGTCGACAAGCCTGCAAAAAATCTTTATAAGGATCACTGGTATGAGTAAATGAACCTGCATATTCCAATACTCCAATTAATGTTACATAATCAAACTTCCTTGTTATGTTCATATCATTAAGATTACCCACGTGAATTATCAAATTTTCGCAGTTTTTGTGCCTCCATGCTGCAATTTCTGCTCGACGCGGTGATATCTCCACCCCCTCTACCCGAGAAACAGACCTGCACAAAGCACCTGTAATTGCCCCACACCCCATGCCTATCTCCAACACGGTTGCATTACTCTGAAACGGAAACCAGTTTAACAAATTTTCTCGTATAGGAGATAAATGATAAAAAACTGGCCACCTTGTATCGTTTAATAATGCTTCTTGAATGCATTCCTGTTTGCAATAAGCTAGAATGTCATTCTCCACATCTCCATCGCTATATACATCTTTACCATTATAATGCGTCATATCTAATTTTACTTTACCTATTCTCTCATAGTTATTCATTGCTTCTCCTTTATCAACCAAATAACATAATGTAACATTACACTCACCGAAGGAAAATACGAGATAGTGTCTCGACATTCTCTTCTGCCTTTCCTCTTTCCCTATTTTTATCTAATTATTTAACCAAAATTATTCACAAAAATAAGCCTACGAGCTCTGCTCCTAGGCTAAAATTATTATATAATTCTACAAATAATCCCACAACCAAAATAGGCATGGGAACACACCACCCTACCATTGCATTTATGACGTTCTATCCTGTTACTAGCAGAAATAATAAATCTACCATACATTAATATATCGTACCATATAGTGGTTTTATTAAGACTAATTTATTATAATCAGCTGTGACTATACGCAAATCTGCAATAACTTCAACAACCTATAAGAAATACTTATATTTCATCAGGGCGAATCCCTGCCTTTTTGTTATATCTGCGAATTGATTTTATTCGTAGTTTGGAATATAGTAATATTAGTGAATGTAACTGTAAAGTTATTTACAGAAAGACCGGCTATGAAAAGTTAAGTATAATTTAGAAAAAATTATTACATTAACATCATAGAAAAAAGTGAACCTTAGCAATGCCTCCTTATGGAGCATTATAGTCCAGAGTATCTGAATGTATTAAACCACAATATTAAAAAGAAAGGAAGATATGATGTTTTGCTTCTAACTACATCATATAAGGTATAAAAATGGAAGATACTATAATTTATACAGGAGTTACTACATATAAAAATATAGAGTTTACTTTTGTGTTTAATGGGGAAGATTTGCGCCTTATTCCAACAACTGAAAATGTGAGAAGGATTGAAACTGAATTGCTTATGACGTCGACAGTTAAGAATAAATTCGTTCTTAATACGAATTTAAAAATGGAAGATTCACTTCTAATAGGACGTTGCCATGAAAATGGAAAACGGCTTGTATTCTTTACGCAAAAGAATGCTAATATCAGCAGTAGTAATTTAGTGTTAATTGTTCAGTTAACCGGTTATTTAGAATGCAATACCAGCAAGGAAAGATTCGGAAGAATATCTTTTCTAGGTCCAGAAATTAATATTATTCATCCGGTTAATCAGTCATTCGATTTTTCGTTTAATCCATCCACTGTAAGTATTGATGGTGTATTTTCAATCACGACGAAAAATTTTGATATAACAAGTACAATGCCACAAGAATTCAAAGTAGATGAAAAGAAAGTTAGTGTACAGTTTAGTGTTTCAAGAAAAATTGACGGTGTAAAATCTTTTCTGTAAATTAAGATCTTCTATGATAATTGATACGGCTTAGCAGCAGTTTTATGTGGTTAAGCCGTTGTTTATTTAGTAGCAAAAATAAGGTGATATGTCAAGAGTACACAGAAAATCCGGGTATCTATTTACTCTTGACTATCCAGCTTTTGTTGCTATATGGACATTCGCTCAGGGTACATAAATTCGAGTTCACCACGAACCTTACCCCAGTTGCGAATTGGCATTGTCCACTTTTTGACTATCTCAAAAGTTCCTAGGTATAATGCCTTCATTAATACCTGAAAACTTGGAAATACGCTTCTCTGCTTGTTCAGTCTGCGATAGCAGGAAATAAGCGATTCAATGGCATTTATAAGTGTCTTTCTGGCGTTTTGGAAGCACCTGAGGTTCAAAAGAACTCTGTCTATCCTGAGGAACATCAACCTCAAACTCGCCATATTTACTACGAACAGTCTTTCGTTTTGTCCCATTACGATAGTTAGGTTCACTAGATATTTCACAACGATCATAGCCAAGATGATTATCCATTTCTGTTTCAAGCATATCTCGAATCGTTCCGGACAAAAGATCTTTTAATGCCTTCTGAATATCGTCAGCAGATTGAATATCATACTCCTGAAGCAGTCCCTGAATGAGATTTCTCTTTCCTTCTGTCATTGGTTTTGGTTTGTAAACTTCTTTTTTTCTGTTTGCCATAATAAAAGGCCTCCTATGATTTTAATATTTTATCATAGAAGACCATTAAATTGTATAATTTACAGAAAATTTTTCACAGGCTCTACAAAAAAAATATAATTATTTTCCACTTTTTGAGCATTTTTATATTGATATTTACTACAACTGTACACAACCGCCTTATATTTACATGCCTTGTAACAAATATTACACATTAAATAAGGGTGAAAAACCTACTTTTCACCCTTGCTCGTCACAGAAAAATCCCTATTTTTTCATTGCCTCGAACACATCACACAAACAAGCCACCACTAAAGCGCATTGGTTAGCAGAGCATTACGCCCCATATCAAAAATACAATACAAATTCAAGATTGAATCTAATAAACCAAAAATCATTTCCATGTTTTTTACCATACGATCACTTCCTTTTAAAATACAAACGCATAAAACTACAATAAGTATAAATAATAATATGCTAGGAAGTGCTAACCCTTGCCCTGCAAGCCAATACGCTTTAGCAAAATACTACTCTCTTGTCAATGCATATTATACCATATTCTTATCACTATTGCAAATTATCCGCAATTATAGAGTCAAAGAATCTCCTACTGAGGGGCAGTTCATCTTATCCTCAGAGCCACTTAGTGTAGCTGTACAATGGATTTGTAGGAATATAATTTTATAAATTTCACAATAAATATGACGATAATTTTTCCACAAGCCTATAGACTTCCGTACCTGGTCTAGAATTATATGCTGTCTTATTTTCATTCATCTTAGCTAATTGTTTTGCGTGCTTTATAGCTGATTTCATATACGGTTGCAATATATCATATATATCCAGTCTATTTTTCCTATATTCTCCATTATCTAAAGCCAATAAATAATTACTTAGCTTAACACAATATTCATTTCTATCAATATCAGTTTGAATATATGCAAAATGCAGCAAAAACCATAATTCTATACACTGATTAGACCAAATTGCATGATAGGTTGTTTCTTGATTGCTAAATGACTTACACAAATCTACAACACTATTAACATTTTCTTCTGGGAAATCATCAACATCATATATAATCCAAACATGCTTAAATACATTACAATTATTTTCTACATATCTTTTTGCCCTATTTAGCAAACTTATAGTATTCCTACCTACACCTAATATTTCAAGTTGTATTTTATTTCTATACTTACTGTTGATAACATTTTTTATAGCTTGGAAATACGCAGGTTCAGTACAAATTCCCTCTGTAGCAATTAAATGATGCTCCGGCTGTATTTTTCTTGTATTTCTAACTCTTCTGCTCAACCATGATTTCTTTGTGTCGCTCTTTTTTACAGGTTTCAGGCTCATTACCATCCACCTACCTTAAACATATTATTCAAATATGGATCCGCACCATATCTGCCTTCTAAATATTCTACATCGTATTTTGCTTTCCTTCTAACACCATCATCATGCTCATTTTTAATATCGTAAAGAGAATATAACTCACTTTCATGACATTCATTTTCCGCTGCAAACCATATTTCATCCCGACGGTATACCGTACTTCTCATGGTAATTATGTCATGTGAGGTAAATACCAGCTGTGCCCCATATTTATTGATATTTTTATCTTTAAATATAGAAATAATATATCTCAACAGTTTAGGATGTAATTTTGCATCTAACTCATCAACAATCAGCAATCTACCTTCATTCAATGCCATTAATATTAATGGAATTACTACTATTATTTTTTTTGTGCCATCAGATTCGTCTTCATATGGCAATTCATACTTATTGCCATTTATATTTCTTTGGAACACTAATTGTTTTTGATCATCATCATAACGATAACCACTAATATCTATGTCCATATCATTAAGAACACGAATTATTCTTTCTCGAATGGCTAAATTATCAGAGAGCATCATATATAATTCCGTGACTGGATTACCATAGTTTTGAATAATGCAGCTTTCAAACCATTTTTGTGCATCATTAATTGCTTCTAAATCATAATTAATTGCTAAAAATGACAGATATGTCATCTTAGGATTCACCGTTCTATTAATTGAGACCCTATTTATGCTGCTTCCAAGCTTAATATCTTTTCCCTCTCGCGAAAAAAGGTGTGCCATACGCTTTCCACCAATTTTCTTTCTATCTAATATTTCTGATACTATTTCATCATTTTGCAACGACAAATAATACCTATATTCATATGAGTTTATACGAAAATACAACAAAAATTCAGTTGGTTCATTGCGGGAACTATTATTTAATAAAAACGGATTACAAGATACTCGCTGTTGAACAATAATACCGGTTCTTGTTTTCTGTAATTCATGAATTGGATGTACTACGGTGGATACCAAACATGCTAATGCCTGTAATAAATTGCTTTTTCCTCCCCCATTAGGACCATATATAGATGCTACCGGCAATAATCTTGAAGCTTTGCTACATTCTATTATACTATCTGCAAACTCTGACAAATCTGTAGCCTGCATATCAAAGACAGTTTCATCTCTATATGATTTAAAGTTCTTAAATGAAAACTGACACAACATAAAACCACCTCCATTGCTCCTTAGTTTAGCATAAAAAAGCCAACATCGCAATTTTATATGACTTTTATGTTAAAATATTATCGTAACATCCGGTAAAAAAATGCAAAACTCATTTTTATACTTTAAAGCCTCCAATCACTGAGCGGCATTGACCACTTCTTGATGACTAAATACAACGCCTTCAACATGGCCTGAGCGCCTAGAAAGACGCTACATTGCTTATTCAGACGCCTATAGCATAAGTTGTTAGGTTAAGACACGATTAGATATTTTTTAGTGGTCTTGACAAGGGGCCCATTATAATCTTTCGTAACGACCATAGCCAAGATGATTATCCATTTCTGTTTCAAGCATATCTCGAATCGTTCCGGACAAAAGATCTTTTACTGTCTCCTGAATATCGTCAGCAGATTGAATATCATACTCCTGAAGCAGTCCCTGAATGAGATTTCCCTTTCCTTCAGTCATTGTTTTTGATTTGTAAACTTCTTTTTTCTGTTTGCCATAATAAAAGGCCTCCTATGATTTTAATATTTTATCATAGAAGACCATCAGATTGTATAATTTACAGAAATTTCTTCACATTTGTATTAGGAAGCATCTTTTGTATTCTTCGATAAAATTCTTTCGTAACTCTAATAACCTTTCTGTCAAATTCTTATCACTAGGTTTTATTGCTCTATATGGTGATGTATGCTCAGCCAAAAATTCAGCAAGCTCGACTAAACGGCATAATAAATCTGATTCGAAAAAAAAAGAATCCATTCTATATTCTGTTACTAGAATATCTACATAACTAAAAAATTCTATATCAGGATTAAATAAATTTTCACTAGCAACTCTTTGAGCAATCGGTTTAAAATCTTTTTCAATCTTCAACCGTCTTTCAACAATAGCAGGTGCATTTAATATTTTTACTTCTTGTTTTGGTAATTCTCCTTTTCGCACCTTATCATATATATCATCCATTCTAGATTTCAATTCCTTTACACTATACTTCGTTCCTTTAGGATGATTGGGGTTGTAACTACCTACACGTTGATGACAATCAAAACATAATGGTATTAAATTATCAATATCATCATTACCACCTTCACTCCTAGGAATAATATGATGTACCTCTATCGCATTAAAAGCATTTTTCTCACACAGCGCACAATGTCTCTTGGATTTTAAAAGAACAGTTTCCTTGTTTTGGGTTAATCCCATATCATATCTTCCTTTCTTTTTAATATTGTGTTTTAATACATTCAGATACTGTAGACTTTTAATATATTTCTGTAACTTGACCAATACAAATTCTCTATCCATACAGGTAACCCACACAATTAAACAAATTGAGTTACTTGATAGCTAATAAAAAACAGAAACCTAAATGACGGGGATAATAAAATTTCATGATTCCTTCATAATTACCATTCCTGACATAGGTTACATCAATGGAGGAATTATACTTGGAGATTATCCATCAAATATCACTGTCTACTGTTAAAAAAGATGTCGTTTTATTAATACAGTTCCTCTTAATTTATTGGCTGCTTTCTTCAATTCTTGTATATCTCTATAAATGATTTCTCCCCCTAAATCACTCCCTCCATTTTTTACCCAATCCAAATATCTCATATGTATATTAGCTGTATTATCTGCTATTTTACGTCCATTAGAATAAATTTTACACTTATTTCTAATATCCCATTCTGATAATATAATTTCATCCCTTAAACATCTTTGTAATTTTAAATGATGATAATAATTTAACCTCTTAAATACAGCTATATTACTATTTTCTTCATTAAAATTTATAGAGTCCTGTGTATCTTGCAATAAATTAATACTATGATTTATTAATAATTTTTCATTACACCTTACATCACCATAATACGCCAAAAGCGAACCTATAAGTGTTACAAATAACCCCACAATTGCTGATAAAGGCACTGGTGAAAAATAAGAATAAAAAACTTCAAATATAAAAATAATCAATGTTATTAAAAAAATATAAAATTTAGTCTGCAATATAAATTAACCTCTCTCGTATAATAAGTTTTGTAAGCAAGATATCCGCCTTGTCTACAAAGCTTATTTTTCTTTTTACAACTAAATATTTTTCTACTAAACTGGATATCCTGATGCTACAATAATCATAGAGATTAT
>Ga0129312_1001441_pt1 | contig 13957 bp, 11 predicted proteins | sample O827metagenome_FD_94434 | JGI IMG/M metagenome (GOLD analysis project Ga0129312, IMG submission 94434) | Orangutan group fecal microbial communities from Wisconsin, USA - O827 metagenome | ecosystem: Host-associated > Mammals > Digestive system > Large intestine > Fecal | place: USA: Wisconsin... | reverse complement strand
GTATGTCCGGTGACCTGGCAGGAAGTGCTCCGGTTGCCATTGTAGGACCGAAAGGTGCGATCTATCTGAAAGAGGGATGTATTGTGGCTATGCGCCATATCCATATGTCTCCCAAGGACGCACAGGCTGCAGGCGTACATGACGGCGATATTGTTTCTGTTAAGGCTGACAATGAGAGAGGAACCATCTTTAATCATGTAGCCATCCGTGTAGACGACAGTTTTACACTGGAAATGCATATCGATACAGATGAAGCTAATGCGGCAAGAATTGCCACAGGCAATACAGTAACTATTATCAAATAAATATTCCTCCTTCGGGGATGCTGAAAGGCATCCCTATTGGAGGATATGGACAAAAACGGAGGCTCATATGATTGTAGGCAAGGTGGTTGGAAGCATTGTTTCCACACGTAAAAGCGAGAAACTGATTGGTAATAAATTCATGATTGTTGAGCCGGTGCATCATATGACAGCCGAACACAGCCAGATTGTTGCTATCGATATCATCGGTGCGGGAATCGGCGAATATGTATTGGTGGCACAAGGAAGCGCAGCAAGAATCGGCTGCGGCGTAGAAACAGCACCGGTGGATGCCGCCATTGTAGGTATCGTAGATGATGGTGCAGGATTGGAGTAACGCCATGGATATCAAAGAATTACAGAAAATTATGCAGGAGAATGGTATTGTAGGTGCAGGTGGTGCAGGTTTTCCGACATACATGAAGCTTACAGACAAGGCAGATACTATTCTTATGAACTGTGCAGAGTGCGAACCTTTACTTAAGCTACACAGACAGTTATTGGAGAAGCACGCATATGAGATACTGAAAACTTTCAATATGGTTGCGGAGACCGTAGGTGCTGCACAGGCCATTATTGGAATCAAGAAATCATATGTACAGACGATCAATGCCTTAAATCAGCATATTGAAGAATTCCCAAATGTAAAGCTTCATCTTCTTGATGAGGTTTATCCTATGGGTGATGAGGTTGTTCTCATTTATGAGGCAACCGGAAGAGTAGTACGGCCGGGAGGACTGCCTATTGAGCAGGGAGTAGCCGTATTTAACGTAGAGACTATCTACAATGTTTATCGCGCGGTAGAAGAGCATAAACCGGTAACTTCCAAATATGTTTCCGTTGTTGCTGAGGTAAACGATCCTGTAACAGTGAAAGTTCCGCTGGGATGTACACTGGAGGAGGTAGTTGCCCAGGCTGGCGGCGTGACAGTAAAGGATCCGGTATATTTCGTAGGTGGACCTATGATGGGACGTATCGGAAACGGATCAGACCCGGTTACCAAAACAACGAATGCAATCCTGGTTCTTCCAAAGGACCATGTTATTGTAATGAAGAAGCAGCGGACTTCTTCTATAGATCTGAAAAGAGCAGCATCTATCTGCTGCCATTGCCACACATGTACAGATCTTTGCCCGAGACATAATCTGGGACATCCCATTGATCCGGCAATGTTCATGATGGCAGCATCCAATCAGGATTTCAGAAATGTAAATCCTTATATCAATTCAGCATTCTGCAGTTCCTGCGGTGTCTGCGAGATGTATGCGTGTCCTCAGAGCCTTGCACCGAGAACACTTCTTGCGGATATGAAGGGCGGACTTCGTAAAGCCGGAATCAGACCGCCACAGGGCGTACAGCCGAAACCGGTTCAGGAATCAAGAGAGTACCGTAAGGTTCCGGAGGAGCGCCTGATGGCAAGACTCGGACTTACAAAGTATGATAAGGACGCACCTCTTAAAGAGGAACTGGTAAGTGTAGGAAAGGTTAAAGTCCTTTTAAGCCAGCATATCGGAGCTCCGGCACAGGCAGTTGTGAAAGTTGGCGACATGGTAACAGAAGGCCAGATGATCGCACAGCCGGCACAGGGATTAAGCGTCGGAATTCATGCAACCATCAGTGGCAAGGTTACAGAAGTGACAGACCGCCATGTTGTAATTGCAAGAAATTAGAAAGGACGTGCAGAAAATGAGTAGAGCAATCGGAATGATTGAGTTTAAAACCACACCCGCTGGTATCACTGCAGCAGATGCCATGGTTAAGACATCTGAGGTAGAGATCGTGGAGGCGCAGACAGTATGTCCGGGAAAATATATTGCAATTATCACCGGAGATTTAAGCGCAGTTAAGGCTGCTGTAGAAGCAGCAGTGACAACATACGAGGACAAATGCATTGACAGCTTTGTACTTGGTAACCCACATGAGTCTATTTTCCCGGCTATTTACGGAACTACACAGGTAGAGGAGGTAAGTGCTCTGGGAATCCTTGAGACCTATGATGCAGCTTCTATTATCGAGGCGGCAGATCAGGCAGCCAAGACAGCCATTGTCGATCTCATCGAGCTTCGTATTGCAAAAGGTATGTGCGGTAAATCCTACATGCTGCTTACCGGAGAGGTTTCCGCAGTGGAAGCTTCCATCGAGAGCGCAAAGCAGCTTGTAGCTGAGAAGGGCATGTATATGGATTCTTCTGTTATCGCCCATCCGGACAAGAGAATGATCGAGACTATTCTGTAATCGTATATGGATTATAACAGGACAGCAGACGGATTACTGATCTGTCTGCTGTCTTAGAATGGGAATACGATATCCCGTAAAATCAAAAAAAGGAGGCAGAAATTATGCTAGCACTGGAAAGAAGAAATCTGATTCTCGAAAAATTACAGGAAGAGAAAAAGGTTGTCGTCAGTGAACTGAGCCAGCTTTACAATGTCTCTGAGGAAACCATACGCCGTGATCTTGACAAGCTTGAAAAAGAAGGCCTTGCAACTAAGAGTTACGGTGGTGCGGTGATAAACGAGGATGTCGGTATAGACCTTCCTTTTAATGTCCGAAAAAACCAGAATGTTCAGGGAAAACAGAAAATGGCGGAAATCGTGGCAGGGATGGTACATGACGGAGACCATATTTTTCTGGATGCCAGCACAACAGCAGTGTTTGTTGCCAAGGCACTTAAAGAAAAAGAACGTCTTACGGTTGTTACCAATTCCATGGAAATCCTGCTGGAGCTTTCCGATGTATCCGGCTGGAAGATCATCTCGACAGGAGGTGTGATGAAGGAGGGATACCTGGCATTTCTTGGTTCCAGGACAGAGGAAGTGATCCGTTCCTATTACGTGGACAAAGTAATCTTTTCCTGTAAAGCATTAAATGAAGAACTTGGGATCATGGAATCCCAGGAAGCTTTTGGCACAACCAAGAAAGCCATGATCGCTTCGGGAAAATCAAGAATTCTGGTAGTTGACAGCACGAAATTTGATCAGAAGGCTTTTTCCGTTGCAGGCAAGCTTCGGGATGTAGAGGTGGTTATCACAGACAAAAAACCATCCGACAAATGGCTGAGCCGTTTTGAAGAGCTGAAGATTAAGTGCGTATATCCGAATTAAGCCAGAGAAAGGCAGACAAAAGAGCCCTTGGCCTGGTAAGATAAAAAGGAGCAGTTTCTATGAACACATTTGAAATGAAAACAGTCGTACATTTCGGAGAGGATTCTCTGGATCGACTGAAAAAAATTCCTTATAAAAGAGTACTTGTCATCACAGACCCCTTTGTTGTAAAAAGCAAGATGATCGACCTGATCACAGAACCTTTAAGGGCAGGCGACAAGGAGTTTGATATTTTCTGCGATGTTGTACCGGATGCACCGGTTGGAAAGATCGCGGAAGGCGTTAAAAAATTCCTGGAGTATCAGCCGGAGGCTATCGTTGCAGTTGGCGGTGGTTCTGCTATTGATTCGTCCAAGGCTATCCGTGAGTTTGCACTGAAGATCAATAATTACGGAAAGGTTGGCCTGATCGCCATTCCTACAACCAGTGGTACTGGTTCAGAGGTTACATCCTTTGCCGTTGTAAATGATACAGACGCTCATGTGAAATATCCGCTGATCTCAGAAAGCCTGACAGCAGATGAGGCAATTCTTTCCGCAGAGCTGGTAAGAAGTGTTCCTCCTGCTATTACAGCAGATACCGGAATGGATGTACTGACACATGCCATTGAGTCCTATGTAAGTATTAACCATAATGAGTTTACATCTGCTCTTGCAGAGAAAGCCATTGAGATCTGTGGTGTATTCCTTTACCGTGCATATGTTGATGGTAATGATATGCATGCAAGACAGAAGATGCACGTAGCATCCTGTATGGCAGGTCTTTCCTTTAACTCCGCAGGACTTGGAATCACACACAGTATGGCTCATCAGTTGGGCGCTATCTTCCATATTCCTCATGGAAGAGCCAATGCAATGCTTCTTCCCCATATTGTTGAGTATAATGCCAATATCAACAAGCGAAGCAGAAGCCAGAAAGAATATCTTCCGGCAGTGAAGAGATATTCTGATATTGCACATCTTCTGGGACTTAGCAATTATAACGAGGTTATGAGCGTAAGATCCCTGGTAAACTGGATCCAGTTTATGCAGAAGGAGATGAATATTCCGCTTACGATCGAGGAGATGAAGACGATCACACCAGATGCTTATTTTGCAGCTATTGATAAGATGGCAGATATGGCTCTGGCAGATGCTTGTACAGCAGCAAATCCCCGGGTGCCGAAGAAAGAGGATATTGTGAAGATATACACAAAACTTTGGTCTTTTTAGGATAAAGATGAAAAATCGCAAAGGGTCCGAAGCCCCGGACCCTCTGCACACCCTTCGGGCTTTTTTTAAGAGTGCTTGACTGTGAAAGACGGGAAGAAACTGACCTGGAGCCGGACGCCTGGTTGTTGAGGAGGCGGAAGGGGATGATGGGAAGTTGACGGAAGTATTTAACGTTGATGGTGTGACGGGGATGGATTCTGACAAGTGCCTGTCTGATGGTTGAGGGTTGTTAAAAGAAGATCAGGGGAGAAATTTTTTAGAAAATTGTTTGAGAGGTGCACCTTATGAGTATTTATACGAAGGGTGGAGACAAGGGGACTACGAACCTTGTGCATACGAAGAATATATCCAAGTCTGATGACCGGGTTCGGCTGGTGGGGGCGGTGGATGAGCTTTCCAGTAATATCGGGCTTGTGAAGTGTATGATCGCGGACGGGGATGTTGTGCGGGTTTTGGAAAAGATCCAGAGAACGCTGATCCGTGTTATGGAGGGAATTGAGGATCCATATAACAGAGAGTATAAGATTGGGGATGACCGGACTGAGCTCCTGGAGGAGGAGATCGACCGGATGGAAGAAATACTTCCGGCGGCAGGAGAGCAGGTCCTTCCGGGAAGCAGCAGGCTTTCCGCACAGATCAATGTGACCCGTGCAGTGGCAAGACGTGCGGAGAGAGAGCTGGCAGCAGTGAGTGTGAAGTTCGGTACGGATACAGGTACCAAGAAGTATATGAACCGGCTGTGCGATTATTTTTATGTACTGGCTGAATATGCAGATATGACAGAGAACAGGCAGAAGGCTGAGAAAGCTACAGAGGTGCCTGAGAAAGCTGCTGTGGAGGATCGGTATGCAGATGGAAGCAGTATGGGATCTGGCGGCCTGGAGAAAACAGAGATTTCCAAAACACAGGAGAGTGCAGGTAAAAATATCAGTTTGGCAGGAGCAGGGTCAATGGATCAGAATGAAAACAGTTCTCAGATGAATACAGCTATGATTCAGGAAGTTCTCAGACGTATGGGAATTCAGGGACGTATCACCCTGGACGGTGCCAAGAAGCTGATTGAAAAGATAGAGCAGGAGGCGCTGCGCAGAGGCAAACAGGCGGTGATCGCTGTCTGTGGACCGGAGGGAAATCCAATTGCGGTCCATGTGATGGATGGCGCTTTTCTGGTAAGCTTTGATGTTGCCATGAAAAAAGCCTATACATCTGTGGCAGTAAGGATGTCAACTATGGAACTGTCCGGACTGGCACAGCCTGGACAGACTTTCTACGGTCTTGGTAAAATGAGTGATAATATTGTGATATTCGGAGGCGGAGTGCCGCTGAAAGTGGGAGACACCATTATCGGTGGTCTTGGAATCAGCGGAGGTACAGGCGAGGAGGATCACAGTCTGGCTGAGTATGGTTTAAGTATTCTGAATGAGGTTTTATGAGATGGATCAGGAATTAAGAGAGACGATTCGGGACTTTGATTTTAAGGGAAATCTGACAGAGTGCATTCCTTTTGGAAGTGGGCATATCAATGAGACATACCGGCTTACTTATGATACAGGGAAGCACTATATCCTTCAGAAGATGAACAAGGAGATATTTACAAAGCCTGTGGAACTTATGGAGAATATTGAAGGCGTCACATCCTGGATACGCAGAAAGATTCTGGAAAAAGGGGGCGACCCGGAGAGGGAAACTCTGAACATTGTGCCTGACAGAGAAGGTAGACCATATTATGTGGATGAAGAAGGCCAGTACTGGAGAACCTATCTGTTTATTGAAAATGCCGCAACTTATGATCAGGTAAGAAGCCAGGAGGACTTTTACGAAAGTGCAGTAGCTTTCGGACATTTCCAGAGAATGCTGGCAGATTATCCGGCAGAAACTCTTCATGAGACCATAAAGGATTTTCACAATACTCCGGATCGTATGGAAAAGCTGAGAAAAGCTGTAAGAGAAGACCGCTGTGGCAGGGCGGCACAGGTACAGCGTGAGATAGATTTTGCATTTGAACGGGAAGAACTTTCCCATGTTCTCTGGGATATGCAGACCGGGGGAAAACTTCCTCTCCGTGTTACACATAATGATACCAAGTTAAATAATGTTATGTTTGACAACGCCACAGGCAAAGCTATCTGTGTGATCGACTTGGATACGGTGATGCCGGGATTATCAGTGAATGATTTTGGGGATTCTATCCGTTTTGGCGCAAGTACTGCTGCAGAGGATGAAAAGGATTTGTCAAAAGTTTCCTGTGATCTGAGGCTTTATGAGACCTATACCAGAGGCTTTACAGAAGGCTGCGGCGGGGCGCTGACAGATACGGAACTTGATATGCTTCCCATGGGAGCTGTTCTTATGACTTTTGAGTGCGGAATCCGTTTTCTTACAGACTATCTGGAGGGAGATCACTATTTCCGCATACATCGGGAAGGCCATAATCTGGATCGGTGCAGAACACAGTTTAAGCTGGTTTGGGACATGGAGCAGAAGCTTCCACAGATGAAAGCCATTGTAGATAAGTACAGATAAAATAAATACAGATTAATATTTCCCTTTCTCTGTGTAAAAGATAGGACACGGAGAAGGGGATTTCTTATGTTATTGTAAATTATCCTGCATTGTTCCGATAAGCAGGAGTTTTTCTTATGCTGGATTTTACAGTTCCATGGTGTTAAGATAGAACATACACCAGAATTTGAGATTTTGACAGAAAGGACAGAAAGATTTTTTATGACAAAACAGGAAATTCTAAAAACCCATTTCGGGTACGACACGTTCAGAAAAGGACAGGAGTCTGTCATAGATGCACTTCTCTCAGGCAGGGATGTTTTATCCGTGATGCCTACAGGAGCAGGAAAATCCCTGTGTTATCAGGTGCCTGCACTGATGTTTCCCGGGATCACTCTGGTGATCTCACCGTTAATATCTCTTATGAAGGATCAGGTGCGAAGTCTGAACCAGGCGGGAATTTCCGCTGCATATCTGAACAGCTCCCTGACACAGGGGCAGTATTATACGGCTCTTCGTTATGCGAAAGCCGGAAAATATCCGATCATCTATGTGGCACCGGAGCGGCTGATGACAGATGTGTTTCTGGATTTTGCCAGGCAGGCCAGGATTTCCATGATCGCAGTGGATGAGGCACACTGTGTATCCCAATGGGGCCAGGATTTCAGGCCAAGCTACCTGAAGATCTCACAGTTTATCAACTGCCTTCCGACGAGACCGGTGGTAGGAGCATTTACTGCAACTGCCACAAAGGAAGTGCAGGGGGATATTGCACAGCTTCTGGAACTTCAGTCTCCTATGGTGACAACCACAGGTTTTGACAGGGAGAATCTTTTCTTTGAGGTGAAGGCTCCAAGGGATAAATACCGGGCAGTGCGGGAGTATGTTTCCTCACACCAGGATGAAAGCGGTATAGTCTACTGTCTTACAAGGAGGCTTGTGGAGGATGTATGTGAGAAACTCCTGAGAGACGGTTTCTCCGTAACCAGATACCATGCAGGGCTTTCTGATGAGGAGAGAAGACAGAACCAGGATGACTTTATCTATGACCGGTGCAGGATCATGGTTGCCACCAATGCTTTTGGAATGGGAATCGACAAGTCAGATGTGCGTTATGTGATCCACTATAATATGCCGAAAAACATGGAGAGCTATTACCAGGAGGCAGGGCGTGCAGGACGTGATGGTGAAGCCTCTGACTGCATCCTTCTCTACAGCGGACAGGATGTTGTGACAAACCGGTATATGATCGAAAACAGCCAGGATGATCAGGAGCTGGATGAAGTGACCAGACGTTTTGTGCAGGAGCGGGATCAGGAACGCCTGCGTAAAATGACGTTTTACTGTTTTACCCATGACTGTCTGCGGGATTATATCCTCCGGTATTTCGGGGAATATGGAACAGGGTACTGTGGTAACTGCAGCAACTGTCAGACAGAATTTGAGGAAAAGAATGTGACAGAACAGGCTGTTTCCATTCTGGACTGTGTAAGCTCATCTGGTCAGAGATATGGTGTGACTGTGATCCTGGATACTTTAAGAGGGGCAGATACTGCGAAGCTGCGCCAGTACCATATGGCAGAAAATCCGGCCTATGGCTCCTGTAAGGAAGTTCCTCTTTACAGGCTGAGACAGATATTTAACTTTATGCTGATCCGGGAATATCTGAAGCTTTCAGATGACGGATATAATATTGTGAAGCTTACAGGCAAATCCATGGAACTTCTGGAGCTGGATGGAGAGCTGATAATGAAGCTCAGCAAAGATGATCCATCCGGAACCAGGAAGGAAAAAACAGTAAAAGAGAAGAAAAGCCGCCTGACCAGACTTTCAGCAGGAGAGCTTGGAGAGAAGGATGAACCGGTTTTCCAGAAGCTCCGTGCCCTGCGTGCTGAGATCGCCAGAGAGGAAAAGGTGCCGCCCTATATTGTTTTTTCTGACAAAACCCTGGTACATATGTGCATGATAAAACCCAAAGACCAGGAAGCCATGCTGACAGTTACCGGCGTAGGTAAATATAAATTTGAAAAATACGGGGAAAGATTCCTTGAAATCTTTCGGGAAAGCTGAGCTTTCCATGATGAAGAGATCTGTGTCTGCCGGTTCGGATATCTGCTATTTCCAACTGAGTTTCAGACATTTAGGGAAAATATCACTTTTATCCGGAGCCTGAACCATATTCTGGATAAAGCATGTTTTGGTTGTGGATTTACCGGGTTTCAGGTTCAGCTTCAGATTTTTGGTCCAGTACATCTGGTCGTAAATACCGGAGCCTGTGACGATCCGGACTTTGGCAGTGGTGATGGTGCGTGAGGAGGTATTGGTAAATTTCAGAGTATAGTAGGTTTTCATACTGTCAGGTTTATATTTGATACCAACAACACGGATTTTTAAATCCTTAGGTGAAGGAGTGGAAGAGGATACTGTGACAGTGATCTTTCGGCGGACTCCGTTCAGGGTAGCAGTGACTGTGGCAGTACCTTTTTTCTTCGGGATCAGATAATTACCGGAAACTGCCAGTACGGAAGGTTTACTGGATTTTGCTTTTTTAATGGTGAGATTTTTGCCGCCTTTCAGAGTGATGAGGGAACGGATGGTAACTTTGGAACCGGCCCGCAGCGTGGTTTTGGAGGAACGGAAAGTTGCCACAGTTTTTTGTCTGGCAGAGCCTTTGCTCTGGGCATGGGTGTTCTGGGGAATCAGTAACAGGATTGCTGTAAAGAGGATCAGGAAAAAAATCATTCTGCCATGTCTGGTTTTGTGTTTATACATAGTAATCTCTCCTTTCATATAACAATATTGTGGTGGAAGCAAAACAACAGGCTTATTTCTTATATCTATTATTATAGCAGAAAGATCCGGGAGAATGACTTTGTGGTTTTTTAGTAACAAATGGGAATTGGACTTGAGATGTGTTATAATTATGAGTTAAGAGAAAAAGGCAGAATATGTTACCAGACTGCCATACAAGGTCTTTCACAGGAAGCTCTGTTACAAAAGGTGTCGAAAAATGTAGAGCGAAATGTTCTTATATTACCTTGTAATTTACCGCATTTTTTGTTAGAATAAGACAAACAGAAGAGAAAGAATGTTGAGAAAGAAGAATTCTGCTGTCGATTTCCGGACAGCGCAGGTCAGTTCTGAAAGCGGAGTTCTACGCGTACACAGGATACCCCCGGACTTATTTATATGAACGCAGTTGTTTTGACAAACATGTTCATGAACATACAGAAAAGCAAAATAAGAGCATCGCTTTGATATGATATGGTTAAATACTGCTCACTGACCAAAGATAACCGTACATTCTGCCTGTACGCACCGTAGCCTGATATATGTTTCAGGAAGCCAGCCGGAACGGAATTCTTCCAGGTTCCATGAATATACTGTAAAGGCCGCAGATATTTCAGAGATAGGAAATATCTGCGGCCTGTCTTATGCAAAAACTATCTTCTTTTATATTTCCCGGGAGTGATCCCTTTATATTTCTTAAAGGTGCGGATAAAATAGCTCAGATCGTTGAAACCGTTGCGGTAGGCAATCTCGGTGATAGAGTCATCTGTGGTGGCAAGCTGACAGCAGGCCTGCTCAATACGCTGCCGGTTCAGGTAATCCATAGGTGTCTGATGGGTCATTTCCGAAAAAAAACGGCAGAAGTATTTGGGAGACATGGACACAGATGCTGACAACTCCTGAAGGGTGATGGGGGAGGCATAGTTTTTTTCGATGAATTCCACCACCTGTTTCAACTGGAGGATACGCTTGTAATCACGCCTTGCACGCCTCAGGCTTTCCAGACAGTAATGATTACCAAAAATCAATCCGAAAAAGTGGTAAAATTGTCCAAACACTGTAAGCTCATAACCGTTTTTTTTCTGCTGGAAAGCTTCAAACAGGGAGTTGACTGCAGATATGACCTCGGGCTGCTTCTCTGTAAAATGATGATAAATAAGAAGCTCCTGGTGACTGATCTTCTGCATGTATTCCGTACAGACGGAATTAAATTTCAGGAAAGCGTTCATATCAAAAACAATACACTCATAGACACAGTTGTCAGGAATCCCGGAGTGGAGCACTCCACTATGGACAAAAATCACATCTCCGGCACAGGCTGTGAAACTTTTTTCGTCTAAAGTGACAGTGAGAGTCCCCTGAAGGATCCTCATGATCTCATATTCCACATGCCAGTGATAGGACATGACATATCTGGGGTGTGAACTGTCAATATGATGAAATTCAAATGGGAACTCGTAGGTGCCTCTGGGGCGGTCTTCATTGCGGTCAAGATCATGCAAAACGGATACCTTCTTTCATGGATTTTATGCTTTTTTTATAAAGTTCAATGAAAATGTGAATATTGTACTATTTTTTGCTATTATAACACAAGTATTTTGTTTGTTGCAATCGTATAATGAAAAACATAAGAGAAAGAAATTGTTGTGCGTTATGCACAGTAAATGTAAAAGTAATAACTCATGAACATACATCACACTAGGAGGTAATTGTAATTATGGCAAAGAGCAGATTAGTAGGAAGCTATCCTGTAATCGGTATCAGACCGACAATTGACGGACGTAGAGGAGCACTGGATGTAAGAGGATCTCTGGAAGATCAGACTATGAACATGGCAAAATCCGCTGCCAAGCTCTTCGAGGAGAATTTAAAATATTCTAACGGTGAGCCTGTAAAGGTTGTTATCGCTGATACTACAATCGGACGTGTTGGTGAGAGTGCTGCATGTGCTGATAAATTCCGTAAAGAGGGTGTGGATATCACTCTTACTGTTACACCTTGCTGGTGCTACGGTGCTGAGACAATGGATATGGATCCGCAGACGATCAAGGCTGTATGGGGATTCAACGGAACAGAGAGACCTGGTGCTGTATATCTGGCATCCGTTCTTGCTACACATGCACAGAAAGGACTTCCTGCATTCGGTATCTACGGACATGATGTTCAGGAAGCTGATGACACATCCATTCCGGAAGACGTTAAAGAGAAACTGTTAAGATTTGGCCGTGCAGCAGTTGCAGCCGCATCCATGAGAGGTAAATCCTACCTGCAGATCGGTTCTGTAACAATGGGTATCGGCGGATCTATCATTGATTCCGATTTCATCGAGTCCTATCTCGGAATGAGAGTTGAGTCTGTTGATGAGGTAGAGATCATCCGTCGTATGACAGAGGGTATCTACGATCACGAAGAGTTTGAGAAAGCTCTCAAATGGGCAAAAGAGACCTGCAAGATCGGCTGGGACAAGAACCCGGAAGAGCTTCAGTTCTCACCGGAGAAGAAAGAGGAGCAGTTCGAATTTGTTGTTAAGATGGCAGTTATCATCAAAGAGCTGATGAACGGCTGTGACAAACTTGACCCGAAATTCTCAGAGGAAGCGATCGGACACAATGCTCTTGCAGCCGGATTCCAGGGCCAGAGACAGTGGACAGACTTCTATCCGAACGGTGACTTTGCAGAGGCTATGCTGAATACTTCCTTCGACTGGAATGGCGCTCGTGAGCCGTACATCCTTGCTACAGAGAACGATGTTCTCAACGGACTTGGAATGCTGTTCATGAAACTCCTTACAGGACGTGCTCAGATCTTCGCTGATGTTCGTACATACTGGAGCCCGGAGGCAGTTAAGAAAGCTACAGGATATGACCTTGAGGGTGTTGCCAAAGAAGCTGGCGGCTTCCTTCATCTGATCAACTCCGGAGCTGCTTGCCTGGATGCTAACGGACAGGCTAAAGAGGCTGACGGAACACCGGTTATGAAACAGTGGTGGGATGTTACAGAGGCAGACCAGAAAGCGATCATGGACAACACAGAGTGGTGTATGGCCGACAACGGATACTTCCGTGGAGGCGGATATTCCAGCCGCTATGAGACACGTGCTCAGATGCCGGCTACAATGATCCGTCTGAACCTTGTAAAAGGTCTTGGACCGGTTCTTCAGATCGCAGAGGGATGGACAGTAGCCCTTCCGGAAGAGGTATCTGACAAGCTCTGGAAACGTACAGACTACACATGGCCATGTACATGGTTCGCTCCAAGATGCGATGGCAAAGAGGGACCGTTCAAAACAGCTTACGATGTAATGAACAACTGGGGTGCTAACCATGGTGCAATCTCCTACGGACACATCGGTGCTGATCTTATCACAATGTGCTCTATGCTGAGGATCCCGGTTTCCATGCACAATGTTCCGGAGAAAGACATCTATCGTCCGGCAGCTTGGAATGCATTTGGTATGGACAAAGAGGGTGCAGATTTCCGTGCCTGCAAGAATTACGGACCACTTTACAAATAATCAATATGCTAAATAATCCCATCCCGGCATTTGCCCTGCCGGGATGGATAAGAAAAGGGATACTTCCTGACGGGAGTATCCTTTTTTGGTTGCATAAGTGATCTTTCAGAGGGGAAAAGCCTGTTTGCATAATAGTTTATTGTGTAAGTAACAGGAGAGACGATTGCGGATCTTTTTCTGACAGGGTATAATCAGAAGCAGAGAAGCACACAGCGGTAAAATCAGTTTATGAAAGTGAGGAACTATGAAATTTATACATCTCTCAGATCTTCATATAGGCAAAAGAGTCAACGAATTTTCCATGGTGGAGGATCAGAAATACATACTGGATCAGATCTTGGATATTGTGGCTAAGGAGAATCCTGAAGGAATCCTTATTGCAGGAGATATCTATGACAAGCAGGTGCCTTCTGCAGAGGCAGTGCAGGTTTTTGATTCTTTTCTCACAGCTCTTGCCGGAAAAAAAATACCTGTGTTTGCAGTAAGCGGAAATCATGATTCGCCGGAGCGTATTGCTTTTGGTGCACAGATCAT
>Ga0129312_1001437_pt1 | contig 13980 bp, 11 predicted proteins | sample O827metagenome_FD_94434 | JGI IMG/M metagenome (GOLD analysis project Ga0129312, IMG submission 94434) | Orangutan group fecal microbial communities from Wisconsin, USA - O827 metagenome | ecosystem: Host-associated > Mammals > Digestive system > Large intestine > Fecal | place: USA: Wisconsin... | reverse complement strand
CTCTCCAGCGCCTGGACACGTCCGCTGTAGACCTTCATATTTTTCTCCGCGTACGGCGGGAAGATACTGAGTCCGCCGTTCTTTCTGAGAAGATCCCACTCACGGCCGGATCCAAGATGATCCATCAGGGAATGGTAATTCTCACGGACCACGATGGAGATATTGCTGATTCCGCAGTTTGCGAGACTGGAAAGGAGGAAATCGATGATCCGGTAACGTCCCGCAAACGGGATGGATGCCATCAGGCGGTCGCCCGCAAGTTCCGGCACCAGGTTGTCATAACTGTTCGGGAAAATAATACCGATCGCATTTGCATTGGAATTTACCATTGTTCTTCACCGTCCTCCACATTTTTATTGACCATGGCGTTCGGGCCGATCTTCGCGCCCTTTCCGATGGTGATTCCGGAACCGATGGTCGCAACGCCGTGCTCTTCGCCGCTCGGCATGGAGCCAACAACGGCATTCTCACCGATCACAACCTTTTCCGCGACGATACAGTGTTCCACAACGGCACCCGCCTTGATGACGGTTCCGCCCATGACAACGGCATCCTCGATCTTCGCGCCCTTTTCTACCTTAACGCCGGAGAACAGGATCGAATGCTTGATATTTCCGTCGATCCGACATCCGTCTGTGATCATGGAATTCTCAACTACCGCGTTGGAGCCGATCTTGTGGCCGGTCATACCGCTGTTTCGGCTGTAGATCTTCCAGTTTTCGTCAAAGAGGTTGATTCCGCTGTGTTCCGGATCAAGGACCTCCATATTTGCCTCCCAGAGGGAAGAGATCGTTCCAACGTCCTTCCAGTATCCCTCAAAGTGGTACGCGTACATCTTCCGGCCATCTTTTAAGAGGTTCGAAATAATGTTGTTTCCGAAGTCGTTCTCGGAATTCGGGTCCGCCTCATCCTCGATCAGATACTTCTTTAAGATATCCCAGTTGAAGATATAGATTCCCATGGAAGCCAGGTTGGACTTCGGGTTCTTCGGTTTCTCCTGGAACTCTGTGATCCGGTCATTTTCGTCCGCAACCATCAGGCCGAAACGGGACGCCTCATCCCACGGCACTTCCATAACGGCAACGCTGAACTCCGCGCCTTTTTCCTTGTGGAAGCGGAGGAAATCGCTGTAATCCTGCTTGCAGATCTGGTCACCGGATAAGATGATGACGTACTGCGGATCGTAGCGCTCGATAAACGGAATGTTCTGGTAGATTGCGTTTGCGGTTCCCTTATACCAGTCGGAACCGGATGCTTTCTGGTACGGCGGCAGCACATGGACTCCACCGTAAAGACGGTCGAGGTCCCACGGCTGGCCGTTTCCAATATACTCATTCAGTACCATCGGCTGGTACTGAGTCAGAATTCCCACGGTATCAATTCCGGAGTTTACGCAGTTCGAGAGCGGGAAATCGATGATTCTGTATTTTCCGCCGAAAGGAACTGCCGGTTTTGCAAGCTTCTGTGTCAGTGCGTAGAGTCTGGAACCCTGGCCGCCCGCAAGAAGCATTGCGATCATTTTCTTAGCCATAAAAATATCCCCCTGTTTTTTGGATACAGTCTCTCCGTACAAAATGCACAATCGCATATTTCGTCGGATTGTATAAATTATATCACATTTTTGTCATTTTCGATAGTGGTTTTATGCAGTTTTACCACAGTTTTTACATGTCTTATATATGTATTCAGCTTTTTAATGCGTTACAGCACTTAAGCTGTGCTTATAAACAGAAAAAAACGCAGCCTCCACAGGATCTTCAATCCTGCAGAAACTGCGCCATAATATAATTGCTCACATCGAGCCCATAATCCGTCAGCACAAACCGGTCTCCCCGGAATTCTGCTGCCTTTTCCTCCACGAATGTCTCCATAAGTCCCGGATAAACTTCCTTCGCGGACACTCCAAACCGCCGCTCGAATTCCGAAAGTGACACGCCCGCCGTCATCCGGAGTCCCACATAGAAAAATTCCTCTTCCATGTCTTTCTTTGTAAGCTTCTCCACGTCCATAAACATCCCCGGCTTTTCTTCCAGATACTGTTTCATATCAGAATTCACCGTAAACCGGCACCCGTCCATGTAAGATGACGCCCCAAGCCCCAGCCCCAGATAGGGAACTCCTGTCCAGTAGCCGATATTGTGGCGGCATTCCCGCCCCGGCTTCGCGTAATTGGAGATCTCATACCGCTCATATCCGCAGTCCCTTAAGAACCGTTTCGTCTCATGGTACATCTCCCGCTCGGAATCTTCGTCGGGAAGAAGCTTCCTTCCCTCTTCACTTCCATATTTCTCGCCAAAGGGCGTTCCGTCCTCGATGATCAGGCTGTAGGCCGAAATATGTTCCGGATCCAGGTCCGTGACCCGCTTTAAGGTGTCCTTCCACGACTCACATGTCTGTCCCGGAAGCGCCGACATGAGGTCAATGTTCAGGTTCGTAAACCCGCACTCTCTCGCCAGGGTAAAGCTTTCCAAAAACTCCGCCCAGGTGTGGATCCGTCCGAGAAGCTTTAACTCCCTGTCATTGGCCGACTGTAGTCCAAAGCTCAGGCGGTTGATCCCCGCCCTGCGGTAATCATTCAACTTCTCCCTGGTTACCGTACCCGGATTCGCCTCCATGGAAATTTCCGCGTCCTCTTTCAGGGAAAACGCCTGCTTTACATGTTCCATGATCTCCAGGATCAGCCTGGAATCCGGCACCGACGGGGTTCCGCCGCCGATAAAGATCGTCTCCACCGGGATCTTCCCGTACTTTTTTCCCATCACATCGATATCTTCCATAAGCCGCTTCGCGTACCGGTTCTGGGTCGCCTGATCCGTCGGAAAGGACAGGAAATCACAGTAGGCACATTTTCTCACGCAGAACGGCATATGCAGGTAAAGTTCCATGCCCCCGCTCATCCCAGAACCTCCCGCAGCATCTCGATCTCATCCTCAAACAGGCAGTACCCCGGATCATGGGCTTTCACCGCCGCCAGGATATCCTCGATCTTCATCCACTTCACAGACTCCACTTCTTCCTTCTGAAGTGTCAGCTTCTCGATCTCCACCGGCTTTTCATAGACGTAGACATGGCTCTTTTCGTGATTCTTAAAGAGATGTCCATGGAACTCTCCCTCATACCGTCCATCGTGAATTCCGACAAACCGCAGGTCCTCCGGTTTCGCCGCGATTCCAAGTTCTTCCTTTAACTCCCTGAGCGCCGACTCCAGATCATCCTGCCCCGCCGGGATATGTCCGGCGCTGGAGATATCGTAGCAGCCCGCGAAAGAGTCCTTTTCGCTGCTCCGTTTCTGTAAAAGGAGGTCATGTCCGCCGTCCTCCCGCTTCCTTACGACCCAGACATGGCTCGTCCGGTGCCAGTCACCGCGAAGATGGACCAGGGTGCGCTCTCTCACCTCACCCGACGGCTCTCCATTCTCACTAAGAAGATCAAGGAGCTCCATCGGCTTTCCGTCGAGGACCGCCTCCGTTAAAATGTCATCCTGATACCGGAGTTTCAGGGAAAAGAACGGCACATCCTCATCGAGAAGATAGTGGAAGATCCGGTCACCTTCCCACAGATTCAGCCGATCGATCTGCGCTTTCGGAACCCATTCCAGGGTTCCCTCATTGCATTCCGCCAGCTCACCTGTAAAACCATCCGCCGTGTAGAGGAAAATATACTCCATCTCCGCGTCGTCATCGTTGTACACAAACGTCAGGACGCCGCGGAGCCGGTAGCTTGTGAGCGTCAGTCCCGTCTCCTCCTTCGTCTCGCGGAGAATACAGTCCTCCGGGCTCTCGCCCCGCTCGAATTTTCCGCCGATGCCGATCCACTTGTCCTTATTGACGTCGTGTTTCTTCTTGATCCGGTGGATCATTAGGTATTTATCGTCTTTTTCAATGTAGCATAATGTTGTAAGTTTCATAATAGTTCCTCATCTATATACAAAACAGCGTATTCCAGAAAACCTCAAGATTCTGCTGTCTTCTGCGCCAACGTACCTTTCCAGGCATACACTCATCCTAAATGTTTCCATAGATATTTGCATTATATAAAATTCCTTCCCTATAGAACCTGCTGCTGGCAGCTTCTTTCGGATACATGCCAACTGTACAAAAAAGTCCATTTCTCTCAAACGTCTGAAATGGACTTTTTTGCGTATCAATATTTTTATTTACTCCTCATCCAGCTTCAGAACGCTCATAAACGCCTTCTGCGGAATCTCCACGTTTCCGACCTGGCGCATACGCTTCTTACCTTCCTTCTGCTTCTCGAGAAGTTTCTTCTTACGGGAGATATCGCCGCCGTAACACTTCGCGAGGACATCCTTTCTCATAGCTCTTACGGTCTCTCTGGCGATGATCTTTCCGCCCACAGCCGCCTGGATCGGGATCTCGAATAAGTGTTTCGGGATCTCATCCTTTAACTTCTCGCACATCTTTCTTCCGCGCTCGTAAGCAGAGCCCTCGAAGACGATGAAGGACAGGGCATCGACAGCTTCCTTGTTGATCAGGATATCGAGTTTTACAAGTTCTGACTTCTCGTATCCCTTTAACTCGTAATCGAAGGACGCGTAGCCGCGGGATCTTGACTTTAACGCATCGAAGAAGTCGTAGATGATCTCATTTAACGGCAGCTCATACTTTAAGAGCGCACGTGTCTCTTCCATATATTCCATGCCAAGGTAAACGCCGCGGCGCTCCTGGCATAACTGCATGATCGCGCCCACAAACTCTGTGGTCACCATGATCTCGGCGGAGACGATCGGCTCTTCCATATACTCGATCTCGGACGGATCCGGCATGTTGGACGGGTTCGTTAAGTCGATCACCTCGCCGTTCGTCTTGTGGATCCGGTATACAACGCCCGGAGCCGTTGTGACAAGGTCCAGATTGTACTCACGCTCTAATCGCTCCTGGATGATCTCCAGATGAAGAAGTCCTAAGAATCCGCAGCGGAATCCGAATCCCAGGGCGATGGATGTCTCCGGCTCAAAGAACAGGGACGCGTCGTTTAACTGCAGCTTCTCCAGGGCATCACGGAGCTCCGGATATTTCGCGCCGTCCGCCGGATAGAGTCCGCAGTAGACCATCGGGGTTACCTTCTTATATCCCGGAAGCGGGGCTGCGCACGGATTTAAGCGGTTTGTCACCGTATCACCCACGCGGGTGTCTTTCACATTCTTGATGCTGGCTGTGATATAGCCAACCATGCCGGCACGGAGCTCATCACACGGGATAAACTGTCCAGCGCCGAAGTATCCGACCTCAACGACATCGTAGGAAGCGCCCGTCGCCATCATCTGGATCGGGGTTCCTTTCTTCACGGTTCCCTCTTTCACACGGCAGAATACGATAACACCGCGGTAGGAATCATAGAGGGAGTCAAAGATCAGCGCCTGGAGCGGTGCCTCCGGATCTCCCTTCGGAGCCGGGATCTTGTGGACGATCGCCTCTAAAACATCCTCAATATTCAGTCCCATCTTCGCGGAAATTCTCGGCGCGTCATGGGCCTCGAGTCCGATCACATCCTCGATCTCCTCTGCCACACGGTCCGGATCGGCGCTCGGAAGGTCGATCTTATTGATGACTGGGACAACATCAAGGTCATGGTCAAGGGCAAGATATACGTTCGCTAAAGTCTGCGCCTCGATTCCCTGTGCGGCATCCACGACAAGGATCGCGCCGTCGCAGGCCGCCAGGCTTCGGGATACCTCATAGTTAAAGTCAACATGACCTGGGGTATCGATGAGGTTAAAGATATACTCCTCGCCGTCTTTTGCCTTATAAACAGTGCGGACTGCCTGGGATTTGATTGTGATTCCGCGCTCACGCTCCAGCTCCATGTTGTCAAGCACCTGCGCCTGCATCTCACGGCTTGTCAGAAGTCCGGTCTTCTCGATAATACGGTCCGCCAGTGTGGATTTACCGTGGTCGATATGGGCAATAATACAGAAATTTCTGATTTTATCCTGGGAATAATGAACCATTCATGTTCCTCTCTTCTATAATAATTTCTTCTTTATATGATCCATTTCTCTGCCGCCGGACATCGCAGAATTTTCATCGAAAATCATCCCGCTCCGCCGGAAAACATCTTTATTCACAGGTACTTCTCCTGTGAGGACAGAAATGGCAATTTATCATACTAAATATAGCATTTTTTGAGGGTCTGCGCAAGCGGTACTATGATGTTTGACGCATGTGAAAAAACAGACAAATTTCCATTCTTCATGTCGTTGTAAAATCAATTGACATTCCAGCTATTATGATTTAGACTTTAAATAACATTCTGTTACGTATATTCGGGACATTTCTCTGTCCCTGTTACCCGTCCACTTATTCTTTATTATCAGCAGCTGTCCGTTTTTTGCAGATCTTGTATTTTCTGCGGTCCGCTTGTCCCTGCCGAACGGCTGCCCGGGAGATAACGTATGAAGCAAACTCAGAATAAAAAGCAGTCCATGGACATGACCTCGGGCTCTATCACGAAGCTCCTGCTCATGTTCGCGGTTCCTCTTGTGATCGGAAACCTCTTTCAGCAGCTCTACAACACCGTGGACAGCCTCGTCGTCGGAAACTTTGTCGGCTCCCACGCTCTCGCCGCCGTCGGTTCCACCACCAGTATCATCAACATGATCGTCATGTTCTTTACGGGAACTTCCATCGGCGCCGGCGTCGTTATCAGCCGGTATTACGGGGCTCATGACGATGAGAAGCTCCATATCGCGGTTGAGACCACGATGGCACTGACCTTTATCTGCGGAATTCTCTTCACCGGCCTGGGCATCTGGATCGCCCCGTACATGCTGAGATTCATGTCAACGCCGGATGACGTGCTGCCGTCCGCCTCCGTTTATTTAAAAATCTATTTTTCCGGCATGTTCGGACTTCTTGTATACAACATGGGAAGCGCGATCCTCAGGGCTGTGGGCGATACGAAGCGGCCGCTGTACTTCCTCTGTCTCTCCAGCGTCATGAATATCGTCCTGGATCTCGTCTTCGTTGTGGGACTTGGCATGGCCATCGAGGGCGTTGCCTATGCGACCATCATCTCCCAGTTTGTGTCCGCATTCCTGGTTCTGATCGTTCTCTCAAGGACAACAGAAAGTTACCGGCTGACCTGGAGGGACCTGCGGATCGATGGAAAAACATTCCGCCAGATTCTCGCAATTGGTCTCCCGAATGGACTCCAGCAGTCCTTAACTTCCTTCTCAAACGTGTATGTCCAGTCCTATATCAATACCTTCGGATCCAGCTGCATGGCCGGATGGAGCAGTTACTCAAAGATCGACCAGTTCGTCTTTCTTCCGATGCAGAGTATCGGACAGGCATCCACGACTTTTATGAGCCAGAATCTCGGTGCCGGAAATCTGCCCCGCGCAAAGAAAGGAACCGGCGTGGCGATGCGGCTGGCACTTGCCATAACCTTCGCGAGTGCCGCGGTTCTCTTTCTCTTCGCCCCGCGCCTTGTAGCGATCTTTAATCAGGAACCAGATGTGGTCCGTTACGGCACCATGTTCCTCCGAATGAACGTGTTCATGCTCGCCTTCTGCTGCCCGAATCAGGTTGTTGCCGGTGCGATACGCGGTGCCGGGGAGTCCAGAGTTCCCATGATCCTCATGCTGTTCTCCTTCGTCCTGTTCCGCCAGATCTACCTCTTTATCGCTACATCGATCTGCAACACGGCTGCTGTCGTCGGATTCGGATATCCGCTGGGATGGATCATGGCATCCATGCTTATCACTCTTTACTATAAGTCTGGAAGATGGGAAAAACGAATCAATAATATGTAAGGACCTGATCCAGAAGATCAGACAGCGGCACCATCGCCGCCTTCGCCTCCGCATACGTGTTTGTCTGGGCGCCCACCTCAATGAGGGCGGAACGCGCCCGGACATGCTCGTTATAGCGGAGGCCTTTTAAATAGATCTTTCTCGTGAGTCCCGGATATTTTTCCGCGGCTAAAAGCTGCATCTGGAAGCTGAACGCCAGATTTTCCTTAAGATTTGGATTTGGCAGATACTCAATGGGGCCGTCCGGGCTCATGGATGTTCCGTTGAAGAACATGATCTTCGCGGTCTCCGTCCCGTCGATCTCCGTCACAAGTCTCGTCCCATCCGCGACGCCATCCCGGTGAATGTCTAATACCACCTGAATCGACGGATATTTCTGCAAAAGTCCTGTGATTCCATCCAGCGCATAAGTGTAGGCTGCGCTCCGGTCCAGTTTTCCGTTCCGGTAATCGTAAACACTCTCGTCATGATACACGTTGTACCCCTTTTCCCGGAGAAGTCCTGCCAGCTTTTCCCCCAGATGGATCACATCCGCCTCCGGATTTTCCGGGTAGTCCGCGTAGGTCTCCTGGGAGTGGGTGTGGTAGATCAGGATCTGGGGGACATCGGCGTTTTTTTCGATGGAAAGGTCCGTTGAGAGAAAGTCGGCGGCCCGCATCAGGTCGCGGCTTGCCGTTGTTGTGGGGTGGATGTTATAGAATTTTTTCATCAGGTAGTCATAATCATTTAGTTTTTCTAAAATAATACCGGAGGTTCCGGTGTTGAAAGCTCCGGCGGCAAGCAGGCCTGCGAGTGTTGTCTTTTCATTCTGAGTTGATCCATTCTCTTCAGCTGCACCTTCACTGGCTCCATTTCCGCTTTCATTTGCGCTTTTTCCAGGACTTTCCCTCTCTTCTGAATTTTCTGCGCCTATTCTATTACTTCCGCTTTGATCTTGCGTATTATCTTGCGCATTTTCTTCCGTATTTCCGCCTACCCATACATTTTCTCCATAAACGTCCTGATTTTGTTCCCGATTTGCGATCCATTCCGCCCGCAGAGCTTCATTCTCATTCTCAATTCCAAATATCTCCGCATACTCCTCTGCGCGTCCGCTGCCTGCATTCTTTCTACTTGCCAGAAAAAACGCCATGCCCTCATCCTCCTTCCATGCTGGAAGAAATCCCCGCACGATATCATCCGCGATCCGAACCGCGTAATTCTCATAGAAATCCCTTAACTTATCCGCGCACACTCCCCGCCCGAGATACAGCAACGCCGCACAGACCACCGCCAGCATGATCCAACGCCCGGCATACTGAATCATCGCGAGCATATTCCCGATCATCTGCACAACAAACAGGCGGTCTGCCTGAAGCATCCGCTTAAAATAGTACCATCTCCGCCTCATATCTGCCGCCTAGTTTGCCGTTTCCTTATAGTTTATGTGAATGCACGGTTGTTCAGTACCCGAGGACGTATATTACGCCTTTTCAAATAATGCCTCATGGATCGCTTCCGAGATCGTAAAGCTCAGGAAATCTACACGTTCATCAATATCATGGGGCGTCACATACATGGGACCCAGGTCCGACTTTAAAAGTTCTTTGACAAGCTCATAAGATTCTTCTACCTGGAATTCACTCTCTATCCGCTCTCTCAACACTTCTGTCATCGCCCCAACCGTATCATACACAATCGCCGCCGCCCCGACGACCATCGGGATCCCGATGGCAAACACAGGAATCCCTAACGTCTCCTCCGTCAGCCCGCTCCGATGATTTCCAACCCCGGATCCCGGCTGGATCCCCGTATCAGAAAGCTGCACCGTGACCCCAAGCCGCCCCGCGCTCCTTGCAGCCAGAGCATCCACCACAATGACCGCGTCCGGCTCCGTCTCCTGTACGACTCCCCTTACGATCTCCGCCGTCTCCATCCCCGTCTGCGCCATGACCCCCGGCGTGATTCCGCTGAGGACCGGATACCCATGCTTCCTGCAAAAATCCGCCCCATACTCCATCTCCAGATGCCTCGTCGCCTGCAGATGCTCCAAAACCTTCGGTCCCAAAGCATCCGGCGTCGCCTCAGGATTCCCCAGGCCAACCACCAACGTCCTCACCGGCCGCCCCATCTTTTCCACATCAAGACCATGCTCCTCAAACATCCCCCTCAAAAGCCCCGCCAGCTCCTCCGAGACCTCCCGGTGATAATCCTCATCCTTTTTCGCCAACGAAGGCGCCTCCACCGTCAGATACATCCCCACCGGCTTCCCGATCGCCCTCTCCCCTCTCTCATCACACACAACGACCTCCGTCACCCGGATCCCAGCCTCATCCCTCTCCCATTCCGTCACCCGTATCCCCGGAATCTCACTCCCACTCCCCCGGACCCTCTCCCTCTCCTCCAACGCCAGATCCGTCCGCACCGTAAAATCAACATCTGCCTGTCTCATAAACATACCTCCTCACATAAAAATCCATTCCAAAACGTTCTGCGCTTCGGTTCGTGCTGGACGTGTGCCCCTGGCACACAGCACCTTTTATTTTCTCGTAAAGCCCATCAATTTCTTCTTATTTTTCTCGTAAAAAAAGCAATTTATGTATTGACATACTGAGAAATATTCGCTAAAATACAATAGTATGTTTACATTGAACTGTCCGTGTCCAGGCTTTGATGCAAAACAAACAGAGATAATTTTTTAAAATAATATGGAGGTGTACAGATTGGCTAACATCAAATCTGCAAAGAAAAGAATCGTAGTAGCAGAGACAAGAGCTGCTAGAAACAAAGCAATCAGATCCAAAGTGAAAACTTTCGTTAAGAAGGTAGAGGCTGCAATTACTGCTGGTGACAAGGCTGCTGCACAGGCTGCACTTCTTGCTGCTACAAGCGAAATCGATAAGGCTACTTCCAAGGGCGTATATCACAAGAATACCGCTTCCAGAAAAGTATCCCGTTTGGCTAAAGCTGTAAGCGCAATGGCTTAATTTATCATCGAACTGGATTATTACGCATAAATAAAAGAACCGCTGTTTCCGAGGGTGTGTCGGAAACAGCGGTTCTTTTTATTCAACAATCCAGCCTCGATCCAGCTTCAGCGCCGATCGGGGCCCTCTAGCTCCATCCAACACACAGCGCAGGCCTGGCTTCGGATCCGGGTGCATGATTCCGGGGGCATGGCTTCCTCTTGGCTCGCGGGAAAATGCGTTGGAGGAAATAGGACACTTGTTTGAGCGAAGCGAGTTGTGTCCTATTTTCTCCGCCCTTAGCATTTTTCTGCAAGCCTAGAGGAACCGCCCCCGAAATCCCCCAGCACCCGCGTCCGAAGCCAGGCCTGCGCGTCCTTCCGCCAAGTTGATTCCAACATCCCCCTACTTATACTTCCTAGCAATCAACAACTCCACCGCCAACCGATCCGAAAGCCTACCAGTCTTCACAGCCTCTTCCGCCTCCACACAAAACTCCACATAAGAAAGCACCTGCTCCCTCGTAAACGCCCTAGCCTGCGCCATCAACTTCCCCGCCACAAACGGCGGCACCTTCACCTTCCCCGCAATCTCACTCTTCTGCGCGCCTTTCCCCGCCAGCTCCTTCACCTGCAGCAGCTGATTAAACTGCTTCGCGATCAAAAACAAGATCCTCATCGGCGGCTCTTTAAGTGTAAGAAGATCCTCATAAAGATCCATCGCCTTCCTGGTATTCCCCGCCACGATCGCCGTCACCATCTCAAAGATCCGATTCGTCACATGGACCGTCCCAACAGCCTCCACGTCCTCCTTCGTGATCACCTCACGCCCCATGGTATAACAGATCAGCTTCTCTAACTCCATCCGGATATTCTCCATATCATCCCCGGTCCGCTCCATAAAATACTCCATGACCTGCCGCGTGATCTTCTTCCCGTCCTTCGCGAGGATTCCCGCGGCCCACCGCATCAGCTGATCCGCATCCTGCTTCTTTAATTCCGCCGCATACCCGTTGTCCTTCACCTTCTTGTAGAGCTTATTTCTCTTGTCGACCTCACTCTCCACAAACACCATACAGGTGGACTCCGGAATCTCCGGAATATAATTCACAAGCTCCTCCGGTGCGCTGCTCTTAAAAAATCCGCTTCCGTCGATCAGGACGAGTCTCCGCTCAGCAAAAAAAGGCATGGTGTCCGCGAGACTTATGATCTCCCTCACGTCCGGCCCCTTGCCCTCAAAATAATTATAATTCATCGTATCATCCCCGGCGATCGCCTCCCGGAGACGCTTTTTATAACTGTTCACGAGAAACGGCTCATCCCCAAACAATAAATAGACTCTCTTAAATGTCTTGTCCTTAATATCCTGATTTAATGTCTGCATAGCCGCCTCCGTGAACTGTTATATTGGTATCAATTTGAAACTTTTTTAATTTTATCAAATATACGAACCCCGGTCAAGCCGCGCCTTATGCATGCCCGCGCACAACAGAAAAACGACCATATTTCAACAATATGATCGTCCCTGTACCGTCCCAATATTTTCAGCGCTTCCTCAGCACATACCCCAGTCTGTCCACATCAAAATTGATCACCTGCTCCGCCGGAAAATCCATCTTTTTCAACAGCGCCATCGCATCCTCAAAATGCCCGATCTCATAACAGATATGACTGTCCGTTCCCATGAGCACCATGGTCTTATACTTTCTGCATGCCTCCAGAACCTTCCTGATATTCTTCGGCCCATTAATCCTTGTGGAAAGCGGATTCAACGATCCATTGTTGAGCTCAATGGCCGTATGATTCTCCGCCGCGGCCGCCGCGACCTCATCCGGATCAATGGGATACCGGTCATCATCCGGGTGTCCGATGACGGTCACATTCGGATTCTCCGCAGCCCCCACAAGAGCCGCTGTATTCTTCACGATCCCAAGATTCGCGATACACGGAGTGTGAAGACTCGCGATAATATAGTCCATTTTCGAGAGGATCGGCTCCTCCACATCGATAGAACCATGCTCATCAAAAATATTCGCCTCGATCCCGTTATAAAGGCGGATCCCTTCCACCTCCTTCGGAATCACCTTAAAATTCTGGAAATAGATTAACGGTGCCGTCCCCGGCATCATTCTCGCGTGCTCGCTGGTTCCAAGAACCTTCAAGCCCATCTTCTTCGCCTCTTCCAGATTCTCCTTTAACGTACTGTACGCATGTCCGCTGGCTAACGTATGCGTATGCAGATCCATAAGCGGTCTCATTTCCATATCATCCTGCCTTCTTTCTCAGATAGATCGTCTCGCCTTCTCTGTAGATCTGTCCCTGTCCAGTATAAACGTTGTAAACTGCGTCCTTCGTTCTCACCGCGTAGTGGATCTCCCTGCCGTTGTACTGACGGTTCACGATATCCCCGCGGATTCCGTCTCCGTCACGGCTGATCTCAAACTCCTCCGGGCGCACCGGGCAGAGTCCCTTGACGAGAAACTCCTTCGCCGCCGGTTCCGTCTCAAAGACAACATCCTGATTTGCCACTTTGAACATGTTTCCAAGCCACTTTCCCTTCACCAGGTTGCACTTGCTGACAAATGTCGCCGCAAACTCCGTCTGGGGGTTGCAGTAGATCTCCTCCGGGGTGTCAAGCTGCTCGATCTTTCCGCTCTTCATGATCAGGATCCTGTCCGCCATGGCGAGAGCCTCACTCTGGTCATGGGTGACATAGACGATGGTAGCCCCAGTGAGCTTGTGAATGTTCTGGATCTCCCGGCGCATGCTGATCTTAAGTTCCGCATCCAAGGCGCTGAGCGGCTCATCCATCAGAAGGATCGACGGTTTTGCCACGATGGCCCGCGCCAAGGAGACACGCTGTTTCTGTCCGCCGGAGAGTTCTCCCGGATACCGCTTTTCCATGGTGGAAAGTCCCACGGCCTCGATGGCCTGGTCCACCGCTTTCCGCTTCTCCTCCTCCGTCATCGTACAGCGTTTGCTGTTCAACGGAAACTCCACATGCTCCCGCACCGTCATATGCGGCCAGAGAGCGAAGGACTGGAATACCATGCCGAGATTCCTCTGTTCCACCGGAACATTTTCATCCGGGGAAGAAAAGATCTCCCCATCCTTTAAAATACTGCCCTCTGTGGGTGCCTCGAATCCGCCGATGATCCTCAAAAGCGTGGTCTTTCCGCATCCGGACGGACCTAAGATCGCCAGAAATTCTCCATCCTGGATCTCCAGTGAAATATCATTTAATGCTGTAAAATTTCCG
>Ga0129312_1001434_pt1 | contig 14015 bp, 23 predicted proteins | sample O827metagenome_FD_94434 | JGI IMG/M metagenome (GOLD analysis project Ga0129312, IMG submission 94434) | Orangutan group fecal microbial communities from Wisconsin, USA - O827 metagenome | ecosystem: Host-associated > Mammals > Digestive system > Large intestine > Fecal | place: USA: Wisconsin... | reverse complement strand
TTCATTTGATGACCTCCCTTTGTATGCGGTAATTCCTGTTTTTGTTGCTTGACAATTACATTATACAGGTAAATCCACGAAGTTACAAAGTGGAGGTCATTACATATTGTCTATTCAGTACAGATTGAGGCGTTTTTAAATGGATTTTGCATCATAATCGTAAAGGTACTGAATAATTACAATTATTGATAAGTATATTATCAGGCAGGAGAGAGAATACATATGAAGATTAAGTTTAACAGAAAGATGATTATGACCGGAATTATTGCATTTCTTGTGATTGCAGCTTCTATCTGTTTTTATTATCTGATATTCCGCAGTGAAGCATTTTCGGCGAAAATTAACACTTTTATTTCTATATTAAGTCCGGTCATTTACGGAATTATCATTGCATATCTGTTAACGCCAATTGTAAATTTTATTGAGCGCAGAATGCTCAAACCATTATTTACAAAGAAAAATCCGGAAATAACGCTTAAAAAGAAGAAATGTATGCGTGTAATTTCCGTCATTCTTTCTCTGCTTCTGATCAGTTTACTGCTTTATGCATTTATCAGTGTCATTGTCCCGGAAGTAAGCCGCAGCATTATTGCCATTTCCTACCAGTTTCCATATTATATCCGGAATCTTACTCAGTTCTCCAATAAACTGTTACAGGATAATCCGACATTGAATGATTTATTTATTCAGTTTGTAGATGATTACTCCGGAGAATTTTCCAATTTTTTGAACAAAACCATTATTCCCCAGACACAGGAAATCCTGAAACATATTTCCCTGAGTCTACTGAGCTTTTTAAAGACACTGTGGAATGTGGTTATTGGTGCAATCATATCTGTTTATGTACTGTTTAATAAGGAATTGTTTGCCGGACAGGCAAAGAAGATTGCATATGCCTTATTAAATACTGATCATGCCAATACTTTCATTAAAGATATTCGCTTTACCAGCCAGACCTTTATCGGATTTTTAAGTGGAAAAATAGTCGATTCCATAATTATCGGGATTTTATGTTTCATTGGATTATCCATTTTAAAGATGCCATATGCCATTCTGGTAAGCGTGATCGTAGGTGTAACAAATATTATACCTTTCTTCGGCCCTTACCTTGGTGCAATTCCCAGTGCATTACTGATTTTACTGGTAAATCCACTGAAATGTCTGTACTTCATTATTTTCATTCTCGTTCTTCAGCAGCTTGACGGTAATGTCATCGGTCCTAAGATTTTAGGCCAGTCAACAGGTTTATCCGGCTTCTGGGTTATTTTCTCCATAACTATCTTTGGTGGATTGTGGGGAGTAGCAGGTATGATCGTGGGCGTTCCTTTATGGGCTGTAATTTATGCACTTGTAAAACGCACTATTGGTCACAAATTAAAGAATAAAGGACTTCCTGCTGAAACTCAGGAATACTTAAATGTAGAGAAAATCAAAGACAAAGAATTTATTATGCTGGATCCTGATACATCAAAGAGATCAAAGAAGAAAATTAAACAAATGAATAAAAATTCAGATATTCATAAATCAGCAGATGCTCCCAATGAGGAAACCAGACAGGAAGTCCTGGCGGAAACTCCTGTTATGGGATCTGAATCACTTGAAAATACAGAAGTTATAAAAGAAGAGGATTCCGAAAAATGAAATTTGTAATTCAAAGAGTAAGCCAGGCAGAAGTAGTAGTAGAGGAACAGAGTGTAGGTAAAATTGATCAGGGACTTATGGTTCTGGTTTCGATCTGCAACAGCGATACGAAAGAAATAGCTGATAAACTGATCAATAAGCTCATACATTTAAGAATTTTTGAGGATGAAAACGGCAAATCCAATTTAAGCGTTCAGGATATTTATGGTAATTTGTTAATTATTTCACAATTTACATTATATGCAGATTGCCGTAAAGGAAACCGCCCAAGTTACACCAATGCAGGAAATCCTGATCTGGCGAATGAATTATATGAATACATCATTGCACAATGTCAGAAAGAATTTCCAAACGTTCAGCATGGTATTTTCGGTGCATATATGAAAGTTTCTTTATTAAATGATGGACCTTTTACGATTATTTTTGATTCCGAGCAAATGTGCTGATAAATTGAATTATTTTGTAATTTATTATTATTTATTTTGCTTATTATTTTAGAGGTTTCTATGAAATTACTGATAACAGTTATTGTCGTGTTTATAATCATTGTATATGGATACACCTATATTCATTATAAGAAAAAACGCAGACAATCCATGGATCATGTACAAGAATTCCATGAGAAGTATAAAATTAAAAAGTCGAATATAAATGAAACTGTATCAGATCATCTGTCATCCGCAAATACAAATACAAATGCCGATACCAATACATATCAGTCAATTGATTTTATAGATAAGGATGAATTTGTATCAGATATCCGGTCTGAAGTCCGTGAGCACTCAGGAAAGAATAATAGCCAGACTGTTCCAAAGAAGAAATTGCAGTTCTGAGGGAATTACTGGTTAACATAAATATATTACGTAAACCTTAGGAACTATTCGTTAAACGCCCTTGTTTTTCGAAAGTCTGAAAGAGTCATCCAGTGGATGACCTGGAAGACCGTAAGAGAGTACAAAGATTATTTTTCACACAGGAAAAAGAACTTTTTTTATTTCCTTAAGATCTGCTAACGCAGATCACCTGGAATCCAAAAAATAAAAAAGTAGCATGAAAGAAAAATAATCTGTACGAACGTAGAGTTTTTATGCCCTGCATAAAAACTTTTTGAAAAATATAAGTTTAACGCAATAGTTAAAAAACAAAGAGTAGCAAAGGAAGCTTTAAGCTCTTACCTAGTACAAAAACTAGGTAAGGGCTTTTTTTGTTACCTAAAAACAAAGGGGGTGTTGAATGTTCAGGGAAGTACTTTGGATATCTACGAATATGAAATGATCATACAGGCAATCGACCAGATTTATAGCTGCGATGATATCCCGCAGCTGATCCAACTCATTGCAATAACCAAGAGCCGGATTGAAAAGATCGGCAATACAAGAGTATACGAACTAATGAAAAAAGAAGATGCAGACAAGTAAACGGTGGGGCATTAGTCCCCACCCCCTTAAAAAGAAAGAGAGAATGACTATGAAATTAACAGTAAACTGTAAAGCAACCGTTTATAAGGTAACCGAAAAGGAATTTGAAGATAAGAAGAATAACAACAAGATCAAGTTTTATACTGCAATCGTGGAACAAAACGGAGATTGTGCAACGATTGGCATTTCTGAAACCGCAAAGGATAGCATCGTTCTGATGCAGGAGAATCCCCTTGTTATTGAGATCGACAGTGAAAGCCGGAAGATGAAGATTGTTGATGTCGTAGGTTCTGCCAAGAAAGAACCCGTGCCGTCAAGCAAATAATAGTTTACTTTAGGGGGCGCACCTAGTAGCCTTGCTCATAATGGGGCGTAGTTCAGACCCTGCAAGGCTTTTGCACTGGTGCGCCGGGTGCATGAAGTCAACTATTATTTGTAGGCACATCGAAAACGTAGATCAAGGGGGTAATAAACCATGTCAGAAGAACAGAGAGCGAAAGAACTTAATTATATCGAGGAAAAACTGTCAAGCATACTACAAATAACAAGTGAACCTAGGCATAGTAGGGATGATTACATTATACAGATTGGAAAAATAATTGCTAAAACAGAGTTCGCTTTGGAGAGTGTAAAGAGGTTAAAGGATGAAGCATGAGATTAGTTACAAAAATTATATATTACTTCCTGTTCTCGGTATTGCGTGCGGTCTACTGGTCTTTGGTTCAACTCTTAAGGTTGAAGCAGTAGAGGTAACACCGGAGATCATCACAGAAGAAACCATTCCGGATCAATCCGAAGATCAGGAGCCGGAAGAACCGGAAAAGACCGATGAGCAGATTGAAATTGAAAAAGCATGGGCGGAACTGGAACAGACCGACAACAGTACCATTGAATACCGGGTAAACGCTCTGGAACTCCGGCTTCAGGAATTAGGTATTACATTAGATGACCTGCTTGTCCGCACGGAAGAACTGGGAGAAGAGGACAACCTGTTAGAACAGCTGATTACTGCTATCAATGAGCAGAATAACCTTGTACTGATTGCCCTTAATAATCTGATTAATAATCAGAATTACCAAATTGAGAACACACCGCTTGAAGCGTATGAAGCAGTTACAACGATAGCGGAATCGGTAGACGAATTGAATCTGAATACCGTATCAGGTAACAGTCTTGTCTCCGGCCTTGACCAACGTATGACGGAGAGCCAGGAACAGACGGCAGAGCAGCATAAGGAAAATATGGAAAGTATGAACTATGCATTAGTAGCAGTGTTGTTGTTTCTAGGAATTGTGATCGGTGCCGTATTCGCCCTGATCCTGTCGAGGTATATGAAAAATGGAAACAGTTGACGTAGTAAATATTTTAAGTCTTGGCATTGTAGTTGGATTGGGATTAGGATTCATTCCTATCCTGATCGGGGTTGCAGTGCATGGGATATTAAAAATATTTAAATCTTAAGAAAGGGGGATAAGCAGATGGCATTATTAGATGGTGCAAGTACTGTTGCAAGTTCCGCAAGTGATACTTTGGTATCCGGACTTACCCAGGTTGGTAGTGATATGTCTGGAATGATTACTAAGGTTCTTCCGATTGCATTAGGAATTGTAGCAGTGTTGTTGTTTCTAGGAATTGTGATCGGTGCCGTATTCGCCCTGATCCTATCGAGGTATATGAAGAATGGAAACAGTTGACGTAGTAAAAATTTTAAGCCTTGGTATTGTAGTTGGATTGGGATTAGGATTCATTCCTATCCTGATCGGGGTTGCAGTGCATGGGATATTAAAAATATTTAAATCTTAAGAAAGGGGGATAAGCAGATGGCATTATTAGAAGGTGCAGGTACTGTTGCAAGTTCCGCAAGTGATGCTTTGGTATCCGGACTTACCCAGGTAGGTAGTGATATGTCCGGAATGATTACTAAGGTTCTTCCGATTGCATTAGGTATTGTAGGTGCGATTATGGTAATCACATTTGGAATCAAGCTTTTCAAAAAGTTTACCGGGAAAGCGTAAAGCACAGGAAAGCGAAGAAAAGAAAAAGGACACTAGAAAGATCAGTGTCCTTTTTTGTTTAACTCGTCCCAACAAGATTGGATAAAATCATCTTTGTTGTCATTGGTGTAATTGAAAACACTGGTATCATGTGTGACTTTTACTTTGTGTGATTTTCTTTTACGGTATACCTTTCTATTGTTTTCAAACTTAACAACTTTTCTTTTTTGTGAAATGGTAACCGTTTTATAAATGATAAACATTAGAAAAAAAATCACTGCAAGAATTGTAATTACTTGTAAATTAGATAATTCGTTTGTATTAGTCATTTTTGTTATCCCCTTTTATAAAATTACCACCAATATTTTTTACCTATATTGTGTGCTTTCATCCAATTCTTAAGAAAGTTTTTACGATGCCACCAGTTACGAATAGCGTTAACGATTTGATAAATAATACCAACACCTATAATGATTAAAATAATAGGGTTGGTTAAGTATTCTAAAGTACCCTGTATGAATTCCTGTTCCATGTATGTATTCCCCCTTTTTGTAATATTATAGGGGATTTTATAAAAAAAAGAAAGGTGGATATATGAAAACCAAAAATATCTTTATTCAAACTATAGCTATGATAATGTGTGTTATTACTTTGTCATTGTCTGTAGGTGGTAAATTATGTGTTTATAACAATATTTCAAATACGCATGCAGCTGATCCATTTACTGTAACAATGGGTAGTTTAGCACTTGAAGAAATAATTTTAGGTATTGCAACCGCAATTCTTGGTTATGAGGTAGTGGAACAATATCATGATGATATTATTGATTCTTTTAAGGAATATGCGAAGGATCCCAGTATGATAACGGATCCACAAAAAAATCTATTTGAAACTTATGCAGGTACTAGTTACTCTTCATATTCTTGGGAAGAATATCAAGAAATTTTGCAAGGTATGGGTTCTGCTTCAAAAGAAAAAATGGAAGATTATAAAGATAAATTTTCGGATGTATTTGTAAGACCATGTAAAGAATTTATCCAATATATTTCCGATTTTTATACAAGGTTATTTACTGATACGCCACAAGCCGGTGATGAAGGTTATATTGAAGGGTTGTCTGAATATTTAGATAAAGGTAGTATTTTTGAAAACTATGAAATGGTAGACGGTGTGTATAATTGGTATTTTAATGCATACGCAATAGATGACCCGAGTTATGTAATGTGTCTTAATAAACCTAGTTCGACTAGCACATCACGTAATTTTATTGTACTTAATAATAACTGTTTGATGTTATATCAGTGGCGTGACAGTTCCGGAAAAAGTTATAATATTAATTTTGGTTCGATGTGTTATATCAATGGTGTATATCAGTACGATAGATCGTTTAACACTATAGACCTTGCTCAATATTCTGTAACTACGTGTAATATGCCTATTTTTGATTCGGTAGAAGTTGCAGAAGATGCTATGCTTTTATTTGACTATTCAAGTGCACTAAATTACGGAAAATCTATGGATGCCATTGCTATTCCAGGCGATGATATACCTACGGTTGGTAACTGGGATGATTTATGGGAAAGGTTAAAAAATCCGGATTTACCTTGGTGGTTTTGTAATCCGGATGCTTTAGGTTTAGCAAATACATCTGATTTACCATGGTTTGATGTAGAGGGGTTGCATGATTGGGCGCAAGATATACCATCAATTAGGGATGGTATTATCGAAGGAAATCCTGATATACCTTGGACGGATGTATGGGACGGAGTAATAAATATACCTGACGTGGTTATTCCGGCATTAGATTTTCCAATTGTTGATAATCCTGCAAAGCCAGGAGAAACAACTGCACCAACGGCAACACCATTACCTACACCCTCACCGGGAGAGGGGATAGATAATACAAAGCCAATAGTAGACCTTTCAAAGTTCTTCCCATTCTGCATACCGTTTGACCTGATCCACTTAGTACAAGCCTTGGATGCGGATCCAGTAGCACCGAAGTGGACATTAAAGTTAGAACCGCCACAATTTCCGGTAGAGTGGGAAGTTGTGCTTGATCTGTCGGACTTTGAATCATTGGCGAAGATCTTTCGGACAGGAGAAACTTTGTTATTTGTCGTAGGTCTGATCCTGATAACAAGAGGAATTATAAAGGGGTGATTGTTGTATGGAAATAATGAAATCAATTATAGATGCTCTGTTAGATTTTGTCTTGAAGTTGTTACCTTTGTCACCATTTGATGAAATAATCAGCTCACTGGAAGATATGCCTTTTCTTGGCTATCTGAACTGGTTTATCCCGATCGGAACATTTATTAAGATCGGTGCGGTATGGCTTGCATCTATCACACTGTTTTATATGTACTCCATCATACTGCGCTGGGTAAAAGCAATAGAGTAGCAGGAGCGGGGGTAAGTAATGATAACGTTATATAGTGGAACTCCGGGAGCGGGGAAATCCCTGCATCTTGCAGAGGTCTTATATTACCGGGTAAAAAATTATAAGGGTGTCGTGATCGGTAACTTTGACCTTAATACGGGAAACATCAAAGGGAAACACAAAGGAAAATATATCAGTATTGATAACAACCGGCTTACTCCTGATCGGCTGATCCAGTTCAGCCAACGGTACCGGAAACATTATTACGGTAGTAAGCCGATGCCGGAAGGGAAGTTTCTGCTTGTAATTGATGAATGTCAGATCCTGTTTAATTCTAGGGAATGGCAGATACAAGGCCGGAGCGCATGGCTATCCTTTTTCACGCAGCACAGAAAGTTAGGTTATGATATTATCCTGGTTTCCCAATTCGATCGAATGATTGATCGCCAGATCAGGAGCCTGATTGAATACGAATACATACACCGGAAAATAAACAACTATGGAATCATAGGAAAAATATTAGGAATCCTTGCAGGTGGTTCCCTGTTCGTATGTGTGAAGATGTGGTACCCGATGAAGGAACGCATTGGTGCAGAATTTTTCGTAGGACACAGGAAATACTTTAAGCTATATGACACGTATAAGATGTTCGACACCTGATAGCAAGGTTGGGGATTAAGGGGTCCCGCCGAAGCGTCAGGTGGCGGACGCTCTATACTTGACTATAGCAACACTTAAAGGTTATTTACTTGAAATAACCGAAAGGGGGTGCTATTAAATGCTTGCTTATAATGTCCGTACCTACAACTATTTGGACGGGCAACAAATACGGGTTTATAAAAATATGATTGTTAAGCACCCAGAGGACTGGGTTACACCGATTAAAAAGCAAGAAGAAAAGAAAACAACGAAAACACAGGGGGTAAAAGATGAAGAACGAAGTAACAAGAATAGTCAAAACAGAACAATACAGAAGATTTATGAAATAACAAGGAGTAATATGTGGGAGTATTTTATAACGTTAACATTTGATCCCAAAAAGGTTGATAGTTTCAATTATGAAGAAGTTACAAAGAAATTGGTTAACTGGTTACATAATGTTAAAGCGTGCTATGCACCTGATCTTAGATACATCGTCGTTCCGGAGCTTCACAAGTCCGGCAGGTATCACTTTCATGGAATGCTTGCGAACTGTGGGAACATGGAATTTGTTGATTCCGGTAAAGTAACTGCTGCGGGGGATCCAATTTATAACATTGGTAACTACAATCTAGGCTTTACAACTGCAACCAAGGTTAAGGATAACCAGAAAGTAAGCGCATACATAACAAAGTACATTACTAAGGAATTATGCGCAAGTACTACCGGAAAGAAACGTTATTGGGCATCAAGGAATTTAGATAAGGCTGTGATTGAGGAATATGTGCTAAAAAAATCTGAAATAAATGATATGATTGATAGCCTGACTGAAAATATAGACTATGTAAAGACGTTGGATATTCCCATGCTAGATCAGAAAGTAAGAATTTTTGAGGTAAAGTACAATGTATTATAAGCAATGGAAAAAGTCATTGAAATTAGAGCCGTTTGAATGTGAGTACCTGAAACGCTATGGCATACTGCCATGTTATGAAAAGGATTATGATCTAGTCAATCAAAGGATGGATGAAATATGGAAAGATATGCGGATGACAGAGGAAGAAAAAGAACTGAAAGCGCTTCAGGAACAATGTCCGTGGTAAGATGCCCGGAGCTAAGGTGTGAATTGAATTTAGACGGAAGCTGTCAAGATATATCTACAATCTTGATGGATATTCCGGATCCTGATTATGGATGCAGTTATTTTGAAACCAAAAAATAAATTATAAGGGGTGTGGAACTTATGCAAGAAATAAGCAGTATAACGAAAGAAAATAAAATTGATGTAATTTATGGAATGTTGAATTTAAGGGAAGAACGTGAGTTAGCCAGGGCATCGGTAAAATATATATTAACAGATATGTCTGATATCCGTAGATCCTTTATTCGGTTAGGATTTCATTTGTACGAATTTGAAAGAATGCATTACTATGAAGATTTTGGATATACAAGTATTGTGGAATTTGCGGAAAAGAATTTAGGATTGTCAAAAACCCAGGTATCTGTTTATAAAAATATCTATTTACAGTTCGGATTTTATGAAGAACATTCCAGTGTTCCGAAGATGTGGCTAGACGATAAGTATAAACAATATAGTTATTCTCAATTAAGGGAAATGCTCCCTATGAATGAAGAAAAACGGAAACAGGTTAAACCTGATATGTCGATCGAGCAGATCAGAGAAATCAAGAAAAACAAAGTTGCGATATCGCAATCTGAAAAGAAAAGGTTTGATTATGATAAATGCATGTCATTAACTGGTGCAGCAAAACAAAAATATGTATGCTCCAGGGACAAAAAAGGATCGGTTCGTATTCAGGTGTTTAATATAGACGGTTCAGAAATCAATATTCCGGGACTTACTAATGTATGGGCAGATCTATTGGAATATAAAGACGGATGTATATCAATGCGTATGTGGAATCATGCAATAGGTGAAACATTGAAGCAATTAGAAAATAACTGTTGACAAATTTAGAAAGCGTATGCTATTCTTGAAAAGTACTAGGAACTATTCGTTAAACTTGTGTTTTGCGAATAGTTTTAATTCACTTGATATTTCGAATTATTTGTTCAAAGGAGAATTTTTGTTGAGTACTAATGAGCTTTCTAATATTCAAATCATAACTGTTCTGGCTGTCCTCTTTCTTTTGATGTTCATTATTTATAAAACAGTTACCATTAATCAGAAAAGAAAAATCATTCCTTTTCAAAAGAACAGAAAAATATCTCCATCAAGAGCTGCATGTAAATCCCCTAAAGTAAAAGTCACACACAATACCAGTGTTTTTAACTTTACCAATGATAGCAAAGACGATTATATTCAATCCTGTTGGGATGAGGTCAGTCGTAAAAAAGAATAATTTGGTTTATAGATTTTATTTAATATATGACTTATCTGACCTCCCGTAATATAAAGGAAAATGACGCAGTGCAAAACTGTAATATTACAATCTGCTCTGCGTCTTAGCGTCTGGCAATAGATTGATAATCTACTATATGATCCTTTACATTGATAATAAAATTTTCTTTACATTTTGGACAAAACAGCGGAAAATGTTTTAATTCCGTATCATCCAATATCTGTGTCCGTGTCTTTGCTTTGCACACCGGACATAGTATCCATTTATCCGTTACTACTGCTTTCATCCGACCTGTCACCTCCTGATAAATCCCATAAAGTGCTATCCTTCACACCTAAGCCTTTTAAATACGTCATACCAGTATTGTGAAGCATGCGATACATATTTTCTTTCGTATCCTTGACAATTCCTGATGCAATAAGGGTTCCTATCCCCTGTGTATACACCATCTGTCATAGCAAAATCCATTACCTGTTTTGGTGTAATTCCAAGCAGTTCTGCCATCTCCTGATACACATTAACGGCATCCTGATTATTCGTCTGCAGCTCAAAGCCTGTACTTAGAAGCTGGCTTCGCTCTCCCGTGTAACGGAACAAATTGGGATTTTCTAATGCTAAGTCAATGGTTCCTTTTCCTCTTTGTTCGAATGTTGCAAGTTCGTTTTCATTCCGACTGTAATACTTATCCTCCACATACTGCTCCGCAAAAGGAATCAATTCCTCACGCAATCCATCCATTCCACCAAACTGCCATGAAATCGGTGCTGTAGAGCAACCCAGTTCCCCCGCTACAGCTTTTATGTTAAGAGCGGCATATCCATTTTTTGAAACAAGCTCCAGGGCAGCCTGCAGCATATCTTCTTTTTTTATTTTTGGACTACTTGGCATATAAAATCTCCGATACTATAAATTGGTTTACTATAAACTTATTTATAGTATATCACTTTATACATACATGTCAATGACAAGTATCAATTTTTCACTTTCTAAAACTTCATCCGATACAGTTCTATTCCAAGCACTGCATTATATCCTGTCACAGCAAACACACTGAATCTTTCAACAAGCCCGAAATAATCCTTCGGTACAATATTCATCCCCATTGCACCTACCATCATCATACCAAGAGCAATTGCTGCAAAAATGCCATAAGAACGGGAGCTTTTATCCTTTGCTCCGGCAATAATAATCAAAACCAGAGATACTATGGACAATAAAACAACGATCACTGTCGAAAAAATATGCATCTTATCCTGAAATGTACCTGCATAGCCACTGTCACTTAAAGGAAACATGCCAAATCCCACTGCTGACACCCACTCCATAATCGTGAACAGATAGATGCCTACCCGCAGGAGGCTGTTTTTCTTTCCCTGAATGCCTACGCATACCATCATTGCACACACCAGAGTACATACATTGTACAGACTGCTTAGCTGGTTCCATAACCGAAGCGATGGTGCATTCGTTGCACTAAGGTCACTTACCGCCTGCGCCATCCAGTCATAGCCCGGATATGCAAGCGGTGAAAATACAACCGCTGCCGTATATGACAAAAAAGCTGCTACTCCAAGTAATCCACAATAATTCAATAAATTCTTTTTCTTTATCATACAGCATTCTCCTCACAAAACCATTTCAGATAATCGTCCAAAAGCTTCTTATCTGTTTCATAGCTGCACTTACCATTGCTCTGATCCAGTTCGTAATCCATCAGCCCATGTATCGTCATAGCAAAGCTTACTGCACTCATATCCGGATTTGTAAAATGAAGTAATTTATGTACTTCCATCGCATAAAACAGCTGCTTCGTTGCAATAATCATCTTATCCGTCTCTTCTGCGACAATTTTGGCTGCCATAGGATTCAGACTTCTTTCAGAATAGATAACCTTGTAGAAATTTAACATATGTTCCTGCTGGTTCATGTTAAAATATCCGCCGACCATCATCTTCAATATTTCCAGAGCACTCTTGCCGGCAAAAATGATCGTATAATCAATTGCACCTATATTGGCATTTTTCTTAGCTTCTTCTCGGAGAAATTGATACATTACTTCAACAAGCTCCTCTTTGGATGCAAAATGATTGTATAATGACGGTTTTTTTATCCCAACTTTATCTGCAATCATATTCATGGATACGTTACCAAGTCCTTTATTCGCCGCCAGCTCCAATGCAGCCATGATAATCTCTTTTTTTCTTGTATCACTCATTGTCAGTTTTAATCATCTCCTACATATTACCTATTAGTTCTGTTTTGACTACCATTCGGTAGCTTTAATATATCACACTGCATTACATAATTCAAGTATAGGTTAGAATAACTGTCCCGGCAGTTTCTTTTTCTCTTTATATGGAAACTGCTTATCAAACTCCTCTGCCTCCTGCTCATCTACAAGATAGCCTTCCGGTGTTGCATACTCTCCGGTAATCCCATCAAGATAACCCGGTATAAGTTCTTTACACAAAAAGAACGATGCATCTTCTCCCTCCGGCAATCCATGATAACGGATACCATACTCGCTTGCCTGCCTGAATCCACTCTTACCGTAAAAATCAATATTTCCTTCAAAGCATAGTGCTCCACAGCCAAGCTCTGCAGCTTTTTCCAATGAATAATCAAGCAGGATTTTACCATATCCCTTCCGCTTATATTCATTCTTGATACAGATTGGTCCCATCGTCATAATTGGAATATTTCTTCCATCATCTGCTTTAATACTCGTTCTCATAAACATATTCTGACCAATCAGCTTACCAGCTTCATCATTTTCTTTAAGAAGCATCACAAAATCCAGTTCCGGAACAAATGCAGGATCATTTCTGAGCTGATGCAATACATAATGCTCAAGGCATCCCGGACGATACACATTCCAAAAACTTTCTCTTACCAGATTTTCAACTTTCTGATGCTCTTCCTTTTTCTCTAAACGAATCATAATATTACTTTTTTCCATTTCTTTTATGTCCTTTCTTAAAACTATGAGAAACACGCTCCGCGAGTTCCTCAAGTTATCGCGGCAGTCGCCAAGGTCTCGTGCAAGCACGGACTTTGGCTCGTTGCACGCGTAAATAAAAACCGGTAATCCTGATTCTTCAGTATCAGAATTAACGGCTCTGCGTCTTAAGCGTCTGGCTCTTATATTACTGTTGCATTTCTTTTATAATTTTGCCCATCATCTGTTCAAACTGACATTTTACTTTCGCCTTATCTGCTGCCCCATCATACATGCTATAATAGAAAAACATATTTGCATAAAATATAACTGCATTTTTTTCCGGATTTTTTATTTCCATATTTTTGAACAAATCCTTCACATATTCTGTCGGTCCGGATACCAGATATTGCTGATATAACTTCTGCATCTCTTCACTGCGAAACTGCTCTATTGTGAGCATCTTCCGAAACGATGCCGCAAAATCATCCTCTGTCCAGTATTCAAACATAGACTTGCTGTATTCCACAAAATCATCCAATGATACTGTCTCATACTTTTCAGGCATTTTCTCTTTATCTTCTTGTGGCATATCATATTCTGTTGCCTGTTCGCCATCCTGCTGCTCCATACGCTGCA
>Ga0129312_1001433_pt1 | contig 14018 bp, 12 predicted proteins | sample O827metagenome_FD_94434 | JGI IMG/M metagenome (GOLD analysis project Ga0129312, IMG submission 94434) | Orangutan group fecal microbial communities from Wisconsin, USA - O827 metagenome | ecosystem: Host-associated > Mammals > Digestive system > Large intestine > Fecal | place: USA: Wisconsin... | reverse complement strand
GCGGCTCCCGGAGGAACGAAGTTCCGGAGGGTGGATGGAGCGAAGCGGAACTCTGGCGGAGCCTTCCGACAACTCTACGACATCCTATATAAAAAAGAGACCAACCCTTTTGGGTCAGCCTCTATAAATTAAATTGCAAATCATTCTATATAGCATTAATTTGTGACATATAAATCACATTCTATCAAATAGGGCACTTGTTTACATCAAACATATTATATAACTTTTCAACATAATCGTTTATAGCATCTTTCCCTTTTAAAGAAAGCAAACTCATACGCTGTTTTTTAGTCAATGCTGGTACTCCAAATCCTTTTACATAGTTTTTTGCATAAGAATAGTAACCAGTTGCATATGGTTTTGCAGTGTGTTTAATATAATAGTCAAAGACTGAAGATTCAAGAATTCGCTTCAGCACTAGAAGAACATCCTCGTTATCGCTAAATATAGCATATCCGCAATAAATGAGCATATTTTCATTATTCGTATACACAAAATGCGGATGATTGGCCATATAAGGAAAAAGCAATTTAAGTCCACGATCACTAGTAGCTTGCGTGCGTCCAAAAGCATACCATGCCTCATATTTTTTCCCACCCTTGTCTCGTTGTGACAACTTCATCTTATGAAGAGATAAATATTTGTATGCTTGAGGAAACTTGCTCATAAAAAAAGCCTCAATAAGAATTTTATTATTCTTATCATATGGAAAAATCACTTTTTCAATAATATCTGGTATTTCTTCTTCAGTACGTAATATGTTTGGCTTTATAATATCTCTACAAATATCTTTTTCTATCGGAAACTCCATGCCGTCCGTTTCTAAATAGAAATATGACTCATCTTCGTATATAGGTCGAAATATGTAAATATCATTAGCCAAAGTAGCTATACCATTTTTTATCTGAAACATTTCACCAAGAGTTCTGCCAACACTCTCTATCTTACGAATATTTTGTAAAATATCTGCATTGTTGAGATTCCAGCCTTTATGATCGTCAAGTTCATTGTATGGTATGAGATTAAACTGCGACGGTTTTTCTGTGAAGCCGTTTGTATTTATCTTTCCCTTTGTATAGTTAATTCCTGGCTTACCATGCTTATCAATCAAAACGATGCAGGTATAGGCAAGTGTCTTACCAAAGACAAGTTGGTCTCCGAAGTCTACGATTTCGATAGCTGTTTTTGAACTACTGAAATATTTTCGCAATAGTCTCGCATTTACACTTTTAAAAAAAGAATTAAGTGCGATATAACCCAGTACCCCATCCTTACACAGAATGTCACAAGCAATCTCAAAAAAAGGTAGATAAAGATCGACATTTCCACAACGAGCCACTTGCCAATGAGAAAGCAATTTCTTTGACTCTTCATCAATATGCTTAGCACGAACATATGGCGGGTTACCAATAACAATGTCGAAACCTCCGTTTTCTACAACTCCTGGTATTGATGTGAAATCAAAACTAAGCGAATTGCCTTGACTTACATGGAAATCTTCGTTCGTCAGAGTCTCACCATTTAGCAAAGCAGCCAGTGAAAGGAGAATCTTACAACGCTTTACACTTAATTCACTCACATCTACGCCATAAAGGTAATTCACTGCAACGCGATATGACTGACCACAATGAAAGTGCAGATAGTCGGCAAAAGAAAGAAGAAATGCACCGCAACCACAAGCGATGTCTATGACAAGGCAGTCTTGTAAAGGTTTTTTCTGTGTGGTAGCAACTCTTTCCAAAATATAGTCACGAATGTATTTCGGGGTGTAAATCGCACCTTTCTTGGTTTTCTCGGCCTTAGGAATTGCCAATTCAAACACGTTGATAACATCCTCAATCGACTCTATTTCAACGATCGGTACATCATCTCGGCAGTAATCAGCAAGCAAACCACCTTGGACAGTCAGAGCATTGTGTTTGACAAAAGACGAAACGACAATGTTGTCCAAACAAAGTTGCTGTTCGGTATAGCGAGAAATTATGGTTTGCAGTTCCTTATTCATAATGATGGTCAATACGAGGGTTTAACATTATAGTTTCCTTTTCTGCTCTGGTCAATCCATAGAGTTCGCAACACAACTGGTCAACCTCCTCCCAAAGTCTGTTCAGCAACGTATAGAAGCGAGGTGCAGAAGAAATGTTAGCCGCAATTGCCATGTTTGTTTCTTCAATCCGTCGTGCTATAGCTGCCAATCGTTGCATTACCTCACTAAACATAATAAACTCATTACAAGGAAAAGGTACAGGATCCAGGAACTGCTTATTAAACTTATAGAAACCGCCCTGTTGTGGATTTGCTATTGACTTGGCAAAATATGCAAACGGAGTAGAGTTAATAATAGCTGCCATTGCGTAAAGCTTATCCTCCGTCACTTCAGGGATCTGCACAAAGAACATATTTGCATTATCACAATAAGCATCCTCCTGCATCACGACTGCCGCCTGAGGATTCTGTGCAGTCATCGGTATACAAAGTTTCTTATAAACAGCGTTATGGTTGTTGGCACGAGTGAATAAATGCCAGTTTTCGTCACGGTCTAACATAGGAAAACGATCAGGTACTGTTTGTACATTTCTTTCAATTACGGCGCGATTCTCTCGCAGATAACGACCAGCAAAAGGGTAGCGACTTTCATAGTCGGAAAACTGAATTGGATGAACGTTTCCATTCTCTACATCATAAGGGAACAGAATATAAGTCGTGTTTTCACGAGTTGATAATGGAACAAAACGTTCGTTACAGAGCAATACACGGCAAGCACCACGTTCCACTTGCAGATTTTCACAAATAGCAGTACTACCATAGATATAATTCTCATCAATATGATCAACTCTAATGTGAAAAGCATCATCCCATAGTACTTGTATACCAACCTTAATATTACAAACTTTTCCTAATGTTCCTAGTTCGTTTGCAAGTCGCACTCGCAATGTATTGGTCTGATAGTTCTCAAACGCCCATGGCGTTTCAGTAATTATTTCTTTTGCAATATCAATACATTCACCATCGATGCTATTTGTATATTTGATTGTTTCTTCAGCAGTTGTTGACTTATCGCACACTACAATAGCAACGTATGTGATTCTGTCTTCAAACAGATCTGTTTCCGCATAATCATAAACAGTTCGCAACAAACCCCTACTACTCAGAAATTTACGAATTCCCTTACCATATTCAGTCTTAAAAAATCGCTTTTGCACAATATAGCCCAAGCTACCATGTTTGTTTAGTAATTCTATTCCTCGTTCAATGAATGGAATAGCAAGGTCAATTTTACCATTTCGGCTTGAACTGTAACGTTTCTTGATGTATATCGACATGCAAGGCAAAGCAATATTATAGTTCTTCACCTCAACGTATGGTGGATTGCCAATAACATAATCGAAGCCGCCGGTTTTGAAAACATCACCGAAAGCAGTTTTGTAATCGAAAATGTTTGTCGCTGCAAGTTCTTCAAGATTCTCAGTTATACTTGAGACGCGCTCCAGAATGTCTGGCTCAACAAGCGAGTTGCCACATTTGATATTTACACCTACTCCGTATAAAATTTGGAAACCATAAAGACCCGCGTTATTAAAATCACTAGGCTCGTAACCATCTATTATCTTCAATGACAGCGAGAGTTTTGCAACCTCTACGCATTCTTGGTTAATATCAACTCCAAATAAGCACTTGTTTATAATCAACTTACGTCCTTCTAAGTTTAGATATTTTTTTCCGTTTTTTTCGTAGAGATATTGATCAGCCAAAACATCTTGTTTTTCCTTGATGTTCCGTTCTATTTGTGTTGCCAGATGATCATAGATACTAACAAGGAATACTCCGCTACCACAAGCAGGATCAAGAATTTTTAAATCAAGAATCTGCTCGTTGGTAAGAGACTGTAAATATTCAGGGGAAATCGTACAGTTAATCGTGTTTTGTACAATAAATTCAGGTGTCGTTACTGCACCATTACTTTTGCGAAACTCCGACTTCAACACATTACCAAGTATCCCGCATTCATCATATTCAAGATGATAACTAAGGAATAGGTCGTAAATATCGCTGATACTCTTCAATGGAATTACATCAAAACAGTAAGGCGATGGATAGTATAGGTAAGAAAGTAATTCATTGAAAACATCGTTATCAATGTTAAGGTTATGAATCTGATTAATTCTAGCAAACATCGGACCATCATAATGCTCATAAAAAGCGCAATAAGACGAGTCCTTAAATTGAGCCCAAAAATCAGTTCTAGCAAAGTCTTTCAGCAACCCGTCTTTTTCCAATCCGCGAGCTTCACATACACGGATGAACAAAATGCGATTAAGAATTATCTGCGTCCAAAGATTGAGATCAGCAATATTGATAGTAGCATGAGTTCCGTTGATGATCGCTTGTGCAAGATTGAGCCGAACATTGCTCCATGTTTTTGAGAAATTATTATCGATAGAATCCTTCCCAACAAATCTCTCGTTTTTTTTATTATTAATTGCTTCCTCATAACCCAAATAACTATTTAGACACTCAAAGTTATCCGTATAATCCTCCACTTTTAAGTAAGCTAAGCGGGCAAAGTCTGCATTATCAGAATGACGAGGCATCGCTGTGCAATCATATATTGCCAGCTCATCCATATTTGTAACCACAGAATAGCTTGCACCAATTGACCAGCCATATGAACGAATCTGAAAAGCAACACCTTTATCTTCTCTTATATTTACAATCCGCTTCTTTGCATCAAGAAAAAATAGACGAACTCGACCATTCATTAAGGTATAGTCAGGACGTGTATTCGTTGAGCCAATTCCACTTAACGCACCCCTTTCCAACGTCTCAAGTTGAACTTCCTGCAATACATGATTAGTATTCCTAACATTCCAACCAAACACTGCAAGCATTTGGTTAATCCAAGCGCGTATAGTTTCTTCTGAAGCCATATCAAGCTCACCATGCTTGCAAGCTTCTTGATAATTTGTTATGAATGCTCTAAAATCGTCAATCCTTGCCATATCTATTTTTGATTATTATCTTTTGATTTACCATATTCTTCTATCTCTTCTGCTACCATACAAAGTATTTTATTCGCATCCTCTTCTTCATCAACAAGATTGTAAACTTTATCAGCGAGCCAATAACAGCGTAAATCTTCATAAGGAATACCATAGAAAAGAGCTAATTGGCGAACTTGTTCCTCCCGTGCTTGTCTATCACCTTTCTCAATTTTGCAATATATTGCAGTATCCATATCGACCCCAGCTGCGACTTGCCGTTGCAAAAGATTATGGGACTCTCGCAATTCTTTCAGTTTATCTTGAAAAAACATAACCTATATAATTTGTAACAAATATATAGGTAAATTTCATAATACACAAGCGTTATTGACAAAATTTGTCAAGACAGCAAATACCCAAAGTCAATTAAATATGATTCATATAATAAGTTCCATCTGTATAAACTAGCTGCGTTAGAAACTTAATAAAGTGAATATATAAAGCAGGTAATTTCAAAAGATAACTCAAACTATCAAAGTTAAAACATCAGACACCTTCTTCGATACGCCTCTTCCTCCTCATCCGGCGGAGTCGTAGTTGCCACCACCTCCGCCGGATGAAACAGCGACAGGTTGTCCGCCAATCAAAGCATCAGCGATAGAAAAGATTCGTTCCCACACAGAAGGCTTAGCCAGCTGGTCAAGAAACGTCTGCATCTGTTCAGTCTGATTATTGTTGAGATCCGTCAGTCGCGCATACTCCTATTGTAGCCATTTGAGTTCCCGATAGTCCAGCAACGCATTATTCTGCACAGACTGTATCTGCTGTTCGGCATCTTTCCGATACAGTTCTTCAATCTTGCGGACAATCTTCTCGAATCGGCCGGCAATAGACCTGTTATGCTCCTCAATCCATTTGTCAACACCGACTATCGGAGGTTTACTAGTGATCCGTGGCGGCTCAAAATCTATCTTGTGATTGCGGAAAGGTTGCGCCACTCTACCGACACGGTCTACATTCTTTGTCATCAATTCATGTTTCTACTCTTTTTCTAAAGTTTACATGCCTTGTCTTCAAGTTTTGACTGGTATTCGGAAATCTGTTTTTGTATCCTGATCTCATTAGTGTCCACTAAAAATTTATATATAGATTCACTGCTGTCCACAACTTTTAGTGGATAGCAGTGGAATTGGTCATTAAAGCGGCATTTTTCTCTCTCGTCTATGTCTGGTCAAACATCAAGTGCAATATGGGCACTTTCAGTGATTTTCTGCACAAGGTAAAGCATCAAGACATAAGTGAAAGGGCAACTTTGTATTGCAGAGACATAACTGTCAAATTGTTCAAAGACTATATAAAGTATAGGCTAGACCGTGGCAACACAAATGAGACCATCAACAAGGCATTGACACCCATCATCAAGGCTGTGAAGATTATGCACAGGAGGAACTGGATAAGCAGGGATATATGTGATGAAATCTGCAATTTATACCTTCCTGCAAATGCAAAGGTGCTGGGGGCTGACACTACCACCCATTACTTGACACAAGAGCAGGTGAAGCAACTCATTGAAGCAGTGAAGACTGCAAAGTATGAAAGAACAAGAGACATTTTTGATATGTTTATGTTCTCCCTTCACACATGTGGCCTACGGTTCAGTGATGTGGCCACATTGAGATGGGCTGAGATTGATATGGACAAGAGAACCATCCGCCACATACAGGTAAAGAACCATACCAGAAATGCAAAGATGCTGAGCCTGTCCATTCCTGATGAGGGGATGAAGATCTTGCAGAGATGGCAGGGACGCAATGACAATTTTGTGTTTGGCTTGCTTGATGATGAGTTTAATCTCAGTAATTGTGAGAACCTGAAAGAGACTCTGAACTCAAAGAACAGGACCATAAACACTTCTCTCCATACACTGGGGGACAAGATACACTTGCCATTTCCGCTGCACTTTCACACAGCAAGACATACCTTTGCCACCCTTGCACTGAACAACACTGTGGACATAAAGACAGTATCAACATTGATGGGACATTCATCAGTGCTGACCACAGAAAAAGTATATGCCACCTTACTACCTTCAACCATTGAAAAGACTGTTGAAGAGAAGCTCAATTTTCATTTCTAGACAGCACATACACAAAGACATCCGGAGAGAAATCTGCCACCCTTGACAGGCTTCTCTCCAGTCTTTTTTATAACCACATTTACTACTCTTATTTCAAGGGGGATTTACAATTTCACTGGATAGTAATTGGATAGTTTGGGCCTGTTTTTACCCTTAAAAACCTGCAATTTGGGCACAAAAAAAGCACCGGAACTATCCGATGCTTAAATCATAAATTATTGAAAATCAATCAATAATATCTCAATAGTGGGTTAATACTCCTCCTCGTTAAAGAAAAGGACACACCCCTCTACAGATATCTGGAAGGATGTTTTTCGGCAATTAGGTAACTGGTAAGGTAACTTTTTGTTGCACCAAATGTGATTCAATACGATGATATTGTGCACCTTGCAAATTTAGGTAACTCACCCAGTTTTCGTGTCCTGCAAAGGTAAAAAACTTTCCCGAAAATATGGTCATTTCGATTCATTTTATCGCATTTGATGGAATCTCATAGAATGTGGAACAGATTTTTAGAATCATTCAAAAATAGCAAGTTTTCGCTAAAATGACATGTCCCTTTATTTCGTCACGGTCTGAAATAATCGGCAAAAACGGCAGAATACTCTTCAATATCATATCTTCCATTAGGTAACTTGTCGCACATTTTTTCTCTACTTTTGCATCAGGTTGCATTGAATTAGACGATAATCGGCAAGGAGATCATGGCTTAGAAACATTCAGGGGGATGGACTGACAAATGCATCGCTGAGAAAGCGTTTCGGAGTAAAAGATTCATTGACAGTGAGCATATCAAGTATTCGCATCCGTATCAGTTCCGCAACCTTAATGGAAACTTAATGGATTGCAAAGCCAAAGGCCCTGTAGATGTCTTTGGCTAACTGATTACCTGGGCTACAATATCATCCAATAAGAACGGAATCACCCCCACATACATCACGCCGTCATCATCAGCCCAAAGTTTGCTGTTCCCGTCCAAGACAACAATCTTGCGAAAGAAATCGCCGGTATTTCTCAAGGAGAAAGTCTCCTGTGCCTTTTTCTCAGGCGTGTCCACATTCAATGCTGACTGAATATACACTTTGTCATTGCCAACGTTGACCACAAAATCAATCTCGTATTGAGACATCTTGCGTTTACCCTCTATGACACGTGACAGTTCCACTATGCCGACATCCACGGAATATCCTCGACGGATTAAATCATTGTAAATCATGTTTTCCATCAAGTGGGAACGCTCTTGCTGGCGGAAATTCAACCGAGCATTTCTCAGGCCCAAATCCATGGCATAATATTTTTGAATCGTGTCGAAATACTTTCGTCCCTTCACATCCCACCGTTTTGCACTCTGGAAAAGGAAAGCGTCCTCCACATAGTCCAGATAATTTTTAATGGTATTGTGTGACGGTGATTTTTCCATCAACGAACCCGCCGTATTAGCCAGTTTGTTCGGATTCGTCAGGGATCCTATCGATGATGAAAGGACATCGACCAAAGCGCTCAGCATATTGTCGTCTCTCAGCTTGTAACGTTCCACGATGTCCTTGATATAGACATTCGTGAAGAGTCCTTGCAGATACTTGCGTTTTTCCTTTTCTTCCGGTTCAAGAACTGCCAGAGGCATTCCGCCATACATCATGTACTCCTCCAACGCATCGGTTTTCTCCATTCCTGCAACCGGCAGATATTCCGCAAATGACAGCGGATACACTTTTATTTCGGAGCCACGGTCACGAAAATTCGTAACGATATCCTTAGACAACATCTTGGAGTTAGAGCCGGTCACATACAAATCTATGTTCGGCCGCGTCATCAAGTCATTCAATATGTCATAAAAAGTAGTATAGAGCATATCCCTGTCCTCTTCAGGTACCAACGATTCATCCACATCGTCATTTTTAACCTTATACGACAACTGTATCTCGTCGATAAACACATAAAACTTCCTTCCCGTATCCTGCGTGCAATCAATAATATGGTCATACAGGAGATTTGGGTTGCGGAATTTGATGTCCGACTTCTTGTCAAGTGCCACTTCTATAAAATCCTCTTTTCGGGCACCGTCATCGATTAACCTATTCTTAAAAAGGGTGGAAAGCAGAAATGACTTGCCCGAACGCCTTATGCCGGTCACAATCTTCACTTTGCCGTTCCATCGTTTCGCAAGTAACTGCTCTATATATTCACTTCTGTCTATAATCACGTAAAGGGCAAGGTCGTCGTGATGACCGGAGCCTGCGGCGTGCTCGGAAGCACAATTGTTAAATATTTCGCGGCTCAGGGCTGCAAGGTGGTATTGCTCGACCTTGAGCGTGCCGCTTCGATAGGGGAGAAACTCGTCGAGGAAATCCGCAAGGACGGTGGCGAGGCTGTGTTCTTCCCGACAAATGTACTGGACAAGGCGGTGCTTGAGCACAACTATGAGCAGATCGTCGAAAAATACGGAAGGATAGATGTCCTTCTTAATGCTGCCGGAGGCAATATGGCATCTGCGACCGTACCTCCTGACAAGACTATCTTCGACCTTGATGTGGATGCTGTGAAGAAGGTTACAGAACTGAACTTGTTCGGCACTATAATCCCGACTATGGTATTCGCCAAGTCTATGGCAGAGGCAGGCAAGGGCCCGATCATCAATTTAGCTTCGGAGTCGGCTCTTCGTCCGCTCACAAGGGTGGCCGGTTACGGCGTGGCAAAGGCTGCGGTGGCTAACTGGACCAAATATCTCTGTGCCGAGCTTGCGATGAAATTCGGCGAGGGCCTGCGTGTCAATGCTATTGCTCCTGGCTTCCTGCTTACGAATCAGAATCGTGCGCTTCTCACCAACGAGGATGGCTCCCTTACACAGCGCTCGCACACTATTCTCGCCCATACGCCTATTGGGCGCTTCCTTGAGCCTGACGAACTTGTGGGAACTCTCCATTACCTCGCCTCAGATGCCTCCAAGGCTGTGACCGGAACCGTTTGCGTCGTGACGGCGGATTCGATGCATTCTCGATCTGACGTTTTTCTGAGTGATGGAACTATGACGAGGTAAATTCTCGTACAAATACTGAAATGACAGGCGGGGACTCATCCGACAATGGATGAATCCCCGCCTTTTATTCGTCCGCAGGCCTGAAAACGATGCGGTTAAGGTCAATATGAAACAGTGACATTGACACTCGTATAAACTCTTCCGCTGCGGATAAGAACTGTCTGATTTCCGATGTCATAAGACATTGGACAGCTTGACAGCGCCAAAGTCAATGTCTTTCCTTTGCTGGAGCAAGTAAGAAGCTTGCCGCCGCCATCCACCTCAATATCGTCCGAAGGCAGCTTTACGCTGATGGTTCTGGACTCATTACGTTCCATATCCCAGGAAAGCGTTCCGATCTTGCTGTACATTTCCGGCATCAGTCCATGCTCCAGCGGGCTTCCGAGAAGAAAATAGACATTGGCCCCGACATCTTTTCCGTCCTGCTCGATCCATGAATCAACATATACCCTGTATAGGAGGGCGTCTTCGCGGATAGCCTTTTTTCTCGAAGGAAAATCCCTGACAGAGTCAGAGTCACAGATGACATAGCCATGTCCCGGTGTCACAGCGACTTCCGGTGACATGTTAATGAAGTCCGGCAGGTCAATGTCTCCGACCCCGTTCTTCTTCCCGCAGTCGAGAATCGGAAGAGAGTTGCTTTTGAAGTTGCCTGAAGAAGTAATATAGACATTGGAGTTGCCTAATGCCGTGCATCCATTATCCTCGTTCATCATCTTGACCATCGACGTGCCTTCCGGGAAGCGCTCTATCTTGTCTGATTTCTCGCAAGACAATATCGTCATCGCCATGATTGAGCCGGCAATCGCTTCAAAGATCCTTGAATTTTTCATTGTAATTCTTTTCCTAATGTGTTAATTTTACTACAAATATAAAAAAAAAATGGATCAACTGAAAAAGTAGGTTGATAAATTAAGTCTTCCTATCTTTGCGTTATGGTAAGCAAGACATTATTAGAGACAATCTTTCCGAGAGTCATCGTAGAGAACTTTGACATAGTTTCGATACAGCATGATCCAAAAGCAGAAGAACTACATATACACTTGGACGAGAAGAAGACCATTCCAGAGGAGTTTTCTTCCCGTCGTGTTGTTTTTAATGGATTCACATCAGCCAAGAAGATTCAGGATTACCCAATACGAGGCAATGCCGTATATCTCCATGTTCGCAGACGCAAATGGCTTGACACAGAGACCAACGAGATACTCACAAGGACTTATTCTATCGCTTTTGAAGGGACACAGCTCACCAAGGAGTTTGTGGCTTTTTTAAAAGAAGCGTATCGAGTCCACTGTCTTGAGCATTAAGACTATCGGAGAGATGTATGGTGTTGACGGAGATCTTATGGCACGCCAATACAAGCAGCATATCAGCGGGTTTGATGATTGGGAGTTGCGAGATACCGCTGAGGAGTATGTCCTTTTTCCGGAGAACATGGGTGCACATTTGAGTATTGACGAGACATGCCTGTCACATGATGAGCTCTACACGATTGTGACCAACAAGGCATCCAGAGGCAAGAAAGGCTCTCTGGTTGCCATGGTCAAGGGGACCAAGGCGGAGGTTGTGGTTGATGTCCTGAGAAAGATATCCGCAGGCAAACGTTCTCTCGTCAAGGAAGTCACACTGGACTTGTCGCCGTCGATGCAGCTGATAGTAAAGCGTTCATTTCCTTGCGCCATACAAGTCAGCGACCGCTTTCATGTACAGAAGCTGCTCGGCGAGGCATTGGAGGAGATCCGCGTCAAACATCGTTGGGAGGCCATTGAGGCTGAGAACGAAAGGCTCTCCTTAATGATACTGACAATTTAATCCACCGATGCAACCATTTTGTCAGTGCAAAGGTAGCTATTTTCTTTCACTCACACAAAATAGAGTATAAATAGTCAAGAAAAAGTTAACCATGATAGTGATAGCAATGCCACAGGACAGTCATCTTTTGCTCGAAAGAAATCCCATTTCGTTCCATCAATCACAAAATTTATATCCAAACACAGATACCAGAAATTATTCCACCAAATCTTTTCAGTGGCATTTGACGTTATCCACCAAATCTTCTTCATCGCACATAGAGGAACTGAACAGATTATAAAAAAAGTGATTTTTTCTCTTGTAATTTAGGGGGGGGCAGTATATTTGCGCCATATAAATCACTAACGACATGAAAAAGTATATTTTCGTACTGGTCTGCGCTGCAATGATGCTTGTATGCGGCTGCGGCAAGGAAAAGTCAGGGAACAAATCTACAATTGACCCTGTAGAAAAGGTAACATGGGCCACTGTTGTCAAGGCGTATCCATTCCTGGAAGGCTTTCCTGTATTTGACGGGGAAGTTGAGAATCGGCAGTACAAAGAGCTCGGCAGCATGAAGACATTGACCTTCTTCGACTACAAGTGCGACAAGTCCGTGTCGACCACCTATTACGCCAAGTTCATACCTGCGGGCTTCACCAAGAGCGAAGGTTCTGAAATCTACCGGAAGACGGTGGGCAAGAAGAATTACATCTTCAGCGGCAGCTATGGCGGCGGCAGTTTCGGCTTGAGTTTCTCCGTTGACTCCGAATAGGACATGAAAACGGGAATCATCACCTGCGTCTTGACGGCATTGGCCCTTTCGGCAGGTATCACGTTGCACGCGCAGACCGTCTCCGACAAAAAGGATGAAGAGGGTGTCAAGGTCAGAGTATGGCTCAACAAGGGAGAGGACAGAGTCATTGACGCTTATCTCCGTTCGGCTCTCGTCAACCGCCCCGACAACATTGAAATAAGCCTCACCGCCGATGGCAAGAGGATGAGATATGTCAATGAAGATGTCGATTCCCTGCTTCTCGACGGTTCGGACAAATACGTGAAGAGGTTGGTCAAGATGTACGGAGCATTGGGCGGCCCGGCAAAAGTCGAATGGGTGCGTGAGGAATACCGGGGCAAAGGTATTGACCTGTACTCTCTTTTCACCGTTGAAGCCGAAAGGACAGGAAGGAACATCACGGTCGTGAGCCCGGTCCGCTCGTGGTACCTGAGCATTGCCGGGGACATGGCAATAATGGTCGGGTCTGATACCCGCAACAGCATCTTTGACAAGGCGGAGCCGCCGATGTCCGGGTCAATGCTGAACATGTATTTCGGGAAAATATATGACTATCCGGAATTTGCCGCGAGGATACGGGAGGGCGAATTCAGCGCATTCATGGATGTCATCCATGCGTGGGAAGCATCTTACGGAGGCACTGCTCTCCGCGTGGATGGGAAACTCAAGGACGGGCAGGTCGGCATCCAGGGAGGAATCGCCTCTTCCGATGCCAAGAAGAATGTGGACTGGAAGCGCACCAAATCTGAGATAGTGTTCCCGAAATACACGAGGACAATCCAGGTCGGCGTCTCTCCTGTAATCGCGGAGTGGACAAAGGTGATGAAGCATGCCACTGACGGCTCCAAATCATCATTCAAGATGGTTGTTCCTCCGATAATGATATATTCGGACATCTGTTTCCTTGATTTCGGACGTTTCGGAAGCCTGGGCTGGTCAATAGGAGGAGAATACTCCCGTTACAGCTACAACTGGATGTTGGACAACGGCTATGGCGACAAGCAGCAGGACACGTTCTGTAACAGAGTTGACATTGCGGCAGGCCTCAGTTACCACATAACCTTATGCGACCGTCTCGAACTCTACGCGAGGGCGATGATCGATGCAGGACTGATCGGAGAACACACCACTGACCACGAAAGCGGAGAGAAAGCCAGTTCCACATTCAACAAGATGGACACGAAGATGGGCGTACTGGCCACTGCCGGACTCCGCTGGTACTTCTGCAACAAGGCCGGACTCTGGGTGGAGGGCGGCCATGACGCGGGCTACGTG
>Ga0129312_1001429_pt1 | contig 14060 bp, 13 predicted proteins | sample O827metagenome_FD_94434 | JGI IMG/M metagenome (GOLD analysis project Ga0129312, IMG submission 94434) | Orangutan group fecal microbial communities from Wisconsin, USA - O827 metagenome | ecosystem: Host-associated > Mammals > Digestive system > Large intestine > Fecal | place: USA: Wisconsin... | reverse complement strand
ATCGGTATCAGCACACCGGAGAAGATGGCGGCCAGCGCTGCACACTATGTCAAGGATATGGGCTACCGCATCCTGAAGATCAAGGCCGGTATCGATCCGAAGGAGGATCTCCGCACACTGGCGCTGATTCGTGAGGCGGTCGGACCGGATGTACGTCTCCGTGTCGATGCAAACCAGGGCTACGATATCGCGAAGGCAGAATTCGCGCTGGAGGGTATGAAGCAGTACGGCATCGAAGCCGTCGAGCAGTGTCTCCCGGACTGGGATCTGGAAGGAACCGCTTATCTCCACAGCATGGTTTCCGGCATTCAGCTGATGCTGGATGAGTCGATCCATACACCGAAGGATGCGGCGAGAGCCTGCCGTCTCAATGCAGCCGATATCTTCAATATCAAGCTGATGAAGTGCGGCGGCCTGTACAGAGGCTTACAGATCAGCACACTGGCGGAGAACTTCGGTAAGATCTGTATGGTCGGCTGCATGCTGGAGACGAAGATTGCGATCACCGCAGGCCTCAGCCTGGTGGCTGCCCGTAAGAACATTACGGAAGCAGACTGTGACAGCTTCATGTATTACAAGGATGCCGACACCGGTATGCCGGGTGGCTTCACAAGAGAGGGCGATATGTTCCACCTTTCCGACAAGCCGGGTCTCGGCCTCGACATTTCATTCTAACTGACATCAAGACTACATCAAGGAGAGAAAAACTATGTTTCCGATCTTTCAAAGCACACCGAGTATGCTGGCCGTGATCCTGGTGATGATTGCCTTTGCCTTCTGGGTTCAGAAGTTCAAGGGCTTCAAAACCCTGGGACCGGCACTCTGCGTGATCATCACCGGCATCATCCTCGTAAATTTCAAAATCGTTCCGGGCAGCTGCGAGATCTATGGTACCATCAGTACATACTGCATCCCGATTTCTATCTCGCTGTACCTGCTGGATGTGGATCTCCAGCAGATCGTCAGGATGTCGAAGCAGCCGCTGCTCGCCATCGCATCCGCGGTATTCTGCGTGAGCATCGTATCGATCGTGTTCGGTAGCATCTTCGGTGATAAGGTAGCCGAGGGCTGGAAGGTGGCCGGTATGTTCGTCGGAACCTATACCGGCGGAAGCTCGAACCTGACCGCGATTGCAACCGGGCTCAATGCTTCCGGCGATACGATCGCCGCGGCGAATGCCGCCGACTATGTCATCGGTATGCCGTCGCTGATTCTGATGTTCATGGCACCTGCGTTTATGAAGACCTCGAAGGCGTTCCAGAAATTCTGGCCATACTCCTTCACCGAGAAAGAGCTGGAAGGAACTGGCGATACGAAGGAGCTGATGGAATCCGAGGAGTGGAGCATCAAGGATATCGCGATGCTTCTCGCCATCTCGACCTCCATCGTCGCCATCTGCACGAATCTGGCAACATTGTTCCCGTCTGATTTCCAGAGCGCCGGAAGAATCCTGATGATTTCGACACTCTCGATCATCGTCGCACAGGTTCCAGCCGTGAAGAAGCTGAGAGGTTCCATGAATCTCGGTCTCTTCTTCGGTATGATGTTCCTCGCCGTCGTCGGCTTCTCCGTGGATATCAAGGGCTTCCTCGGATCTGCACTCTATATCACACTGCTCTGCCTGTGCATCATTTTCTTCAGTACTGTGCTTCATCTCACGATCACGAGAATGCTGAAGATCAAGTCCGAGTATGTACTCCTCGGCCTCGTCGGTGCGATCGCAGATGGCACGACCTCCGCACTGGTGGCTTCCGGTGCGCGCTGGAAGAGTCTCGTCAATGTCGGCCTGCTGATGGGTATCATCGGTGCGGTATGTGGTAACTACTGCGGTATCGCGGTCGCGTACATCGTGAAGATGATCATAGGAGCATAATGATGACACAGTGGAATTTCTATTTTTCCGGTATTTTATATGGAAAGATCCGAGAAGATGAAGAGACATTGACACTTCAGAAACGAATCATCGAAACAGGAAAATGGACGCCATGGCGTCCATTTTCTGAAGAGGATGATCAGGCGTTTGCGCTGCTGTGCAATCGCAGCCTTCTCGGATTTTTCGGCAGAAAAAAAGGATATGAGGAGAAGATCGCGGAAAGGCCGGAGACATTCGCCACGAAGGATGAGGAAAGCTTCGCACGACGTGGAGATGATTCCTATATCCAGCGCAGGATCAAGTTCCCGAAGGATCTCTTCTATGATGACGACGGCATCTACAGCGTCGTCATGTGTGCACGCGATGTGAACTCAGTGCTCGTGAAAAAGGGCATGGAGCGCCGGACGGTGCTGAGAAACTGGGAGGAAGTCTATCCAGGGATGACGGAAGAGGACGGCGAGTATCAGCCGGGTCCGGTTTATGGCGTAAAAGCCGCCGGCACCTTCATGGTTTCGACCAGAGATGGCGAGCAGCTCGCGACCGATGTCTATCTGCCGACCGGTACGGAGGAGACCCGCTTCCCGACCGTTCTCGTCCGCACACCGTATGGAAAGGGAAAAGACAAGGATCAGTATTACCGCTTCCTGCAGCGAGGCTATGCGGTCGTCGTACAGGATACCAGAGGGCGCGAGGACAGTACCGGCGAATGGATGCCGGAGTACTATGAAATCGAAGATGGTGACGATACCCTGAACTGGATCGCCGCGCAGCCGTTCAGTGATGGACAGGTGAGCATGACGGGCGGATCCTATCTCGGTTACGTACAGTGGGCCGCGGCGGCCAGTGGCAACCCGCATCTCAAGGCGATGCTGAGCAGTGTCTGCGCCGGAAGTGCCTTCATTGACATCCCCCGTCGCGGCGGCTGCTTCAACTCCGGCATGCTGGCCTGGGCGTTCATGATGACGGAAAAGCGCTTACGCGCGGATCTGGTGGCGCAGGATAACTGGGATGAGATCCTCGATATCCGTCCGCTAAATCAGATTCCGAAGCAGGCACTGGGGCACGAGGTCCCGTTCCTCGAAAAGTGGCTCGCGCATACCGATATGGATGCGTTCTGGGAAAGAGGCAACTGGTCGAAGCGCTATCAGGGTGGCCAGGTTCCGGCACTCATCATGTCGGGATGGTTCGACGACAACGGCATGGGCACGACCGAGGCGCTCGACCTCGTGCAGTCCTGGGAAAAGGGTACCTGGAAGGCCGTGCTCGGTCCGTGGAAGCACAGCGGCAATGCGCAGTACGATCTGCATGCGCTCCGCCTGGGCGACAACGCGCTCCGCTACGATATGGATATTCTCTGCATGAAGTGGCTGGAGCACTTCCTGAAGGGCGTTGACAACGGCATCGAGAAGACGCCGTCGGTCGAGTACTACACGATCGGCGAGAACCAGTGGAAGACCGCAGACAGCTGGCCGGTGAAGACGAGCGAACGGAAAATGTTCTATCTGGACGGCGGAGACATTGGCCTCGGACAGGAGAGCAGTGCGAATGGTACCGGCGAGGCATGCGGTCGTGGTGTGCTGAGCGATGTGCTGCCGAAGACCGCCGGCGCGGACGCGTATGACTATGATCCGGACCATCCGTCCGTGCATATCATCGATATGTCGGAGAACGAGCTCGAGGTGCCGGAGGAGTATACCGACGAGGAGAAGCGGGCCGATATGCTGAGCTACTCCACGCCGGTACTGACGGAGCCGCTGACCATCACCGGCGACATGCTGGCGGAGCTTTACGTCTCCTGCGACTGCCCGGATACGGATTTCGTCGTCCGCGTGTGCGATGTCGACGAAAACGGACGCTCCGTCAAGCTCGCGGATGGCGTGATCGGCGCGAAATACCGGAACGGCTTCGAGCATCCGGAGTATATGGAGCCGGGCGAGATCTATAAGATCACGATCCGCACCACGAAGCTCTCGAATACCTTCCTGCCGGGCCACCGGATGCGCGTCACGATCACATCCAGTGCGAAGAACTTCATCTTCCCGAACAGCAACACGAAGGACGGCTTCAACAGCAGGACCCGCCAGAAGGCACATGTCACGATCTACAGAGGCGGCGAGCACGCCTCCGGCATCCGGATGCCGATTGAAAAGGCGTGATACCGCACGATATCAGGGCCTTGGGTGCAGGCCTGCATCATCCGTGCTGACCTCAGCATGATCTGCATCACGTCGGCGCTCAGACATAAAACCCATAGGTATAGACGACGACACAGCATAGGGCTTCGGCTCTATGCTGTATCTTTTTGCGCCCTTTTTCAATTGATGACTGGGGTATTTCGCTCCAATGTTGGCATCAATCAGGCATATTTCCTCTCTGATGCCAACATCGGCCTTCAGTTAATGCTGATTTTTGTTGGCATCACACGAAGATTTCCCTTGATTGATACAACATGAGGGCTTCAAAAATGACATTTGACGTTGGCATCAGTTCGAATTTCAGCCTATTTGATACAGCATGGGCGCTTCTTCATGGGGGCCATTATAGGGTCAGACCCCAATTGTACAAAAAATAAGACCCACGCTTTCGCGTGAGTCTAAATGTTAAGTTGACGACATTGGGGTCAGATCCCCTTAAATTGGGGAATGTCGAGCCCCTCACGCTCGCTCACGTGGCATCCGTTGTGTCGGCATCCTCTGCTTCCAGGAGTCGCATGCCGGCGGTTTCACTGACCGGGAGTGAGAACACGATAGCTTTTGCTTTCGTATCCGGGCCGGCTTCCGCCATGATGGCCTTCATGATGCTGTTCTTTTCGGCGGATTTCGCCACGATCAGCACGATTTCCTTCTCGGCAGCGAGCAACACGCCCATGAAATGCGACGCTTCCTTTACGCCGGTGCCCTTCGCGTGGATGATCGTGCCGCCGCCTGCGCCGCTGGAACGTGCGGCGTCCATAACGAGATCGGTATATCCCTGGTTTGTAATCGTCACCAGAAGCTCATATTTCGTATCCTTCAAAACGGATTCCTCCCCTTTTACAAATTCCTGACCACAGGTCAGTGCTGCCAGCGCCTTTTTACCGCCGACGCTGGAAAACGGTACGATGAACGCGATGCCGGTGCCGGGCACATCGATGCGCATGCGGTTCTGCAGCCCATAGCGGATCGCTTTCCATACCTTATAGGTGACCGCGGAAAAAATCACCGACTTTTCGCTGATCTCGAGCCCGAGAAAGTCCAGCAGCTCGCTCGTCGCCGTTCCGCGCCCGACCGAGACGAAGCTCACAGATGCACCATATTTCTCATAAAAATTCGTAAATCGGTCGGTGCTGTTCCGGTCTACGATCGTTATCATCCAGTAAAGATCATTCATAATATTTTACCTCAAAGCTCGATGATCGCATCTTCAGGAAGCGCATCAAATGCAGCGGAGCAGCCGGCAAATGCAGGTGTCGCGCCGGAAACACTCTGTCGTGCGCGGATCTGCGATACGAGTCCCATGATCTGAATCGTAATCAGCGGTGTCATCGCGACCATGGCCACGACACCGAAGGCATCCGCCACGATATCACCACCCACGGCGATGCAGGCCCCCTGGGCAAGTGGCAGCAGGAAGGCCGCCGTCATTGGCCCGGAAGCGACGCCGCCGGAGTCGAAGGCGATCGCGGTATACAGTTTCGGTACGAAGAAGGAGATGCCGAGGGCGATGCCGTAGCCCGGGATCAGCAGCCACATGATGGAGAGACCGGTCAGCACGCGCAACATCGCGAGGCCGAGGGAGCAGGCCACACCGATCGACAGGGCGAGGCCCATCGCTCTTGCGGAGATGGCACCGTCGGTCAGCTCCTCGACCTGCTTGTTCAGGACATAGACGGCCGGCTCTGCCTTGACGATGAAATAACCGATGATCATCGCCACCGGGATCAGCAGCCAGGAGGTGCTTCCGGTCGCCAGCTCTCTCCCGAGGTAGTTGCCTGCGGGCATGAAGCCGACATTGGCCCCGGTCAGGAAAAGGACCAGACCGACATAGGTATAGAGAAGTCCGACTCCGATCTTGATCAGCGTCTTCCGGGACAGCTTCAGCACGAGCAGCTGGAAGACGAAAAAGAACAGCACGATCGGTAGAAGCGAAACCGCAATCTCCTTCATATAGAGAGGAAGTTCCTCGGCAAAGAGATGGAAAAGCTCCGTGGAGGTCGTGATATCCGGGATCGCCGGCGGCACATACGCGGATTCATCCGGATGGAACAGCATGCCGAGGATCAGGACCGCCAGGATCGGGCCGATCGAACAGAGCGCGACGAGGCCGAAGCTGTCCGACGCGGCATGGCGGTCACTTCGGATGGACGCGATACCGACACCGAGCGCCATAATGAACGGCACCGTCATCGGGCCGGTCGTCACCCCGCCGGAATCGAAGGCCACGCCCCAGAAGCTGTTCGGCACGAAGCGCGCGAGGATGAAAATGAGGATGTAGCAGCCCACGAGGATCGGCGGGAGTGCGATTGAAAAGAGCATACGCAGCAGCGCCACGACCAGGAACGCACCGACACCGCAGGCCACCGACAGGATGATCGTCCGGTTCGGCACCGCCGGGACCTGGGCGGCCAGCACCTGAAGATCCGGCTCGGATATGGTGATGATGAAGCCCAGGAAAAAGGTGATGAGCACGATAACCGAAAGATGCCGGCTTTTTTTCATCGCGGCACCGAGGCGCTCGCCCATCGGCGTCATCGCCATCTCGGCTCCCAGTGTGAAGAACATCATGCCGATGATGATGAGCGCCGCACCCATGATGAAGCATAGAAGGATGCTCGAGGATACAGGCGCGATCGTGAAGCACAGGAAAAGGACGATACCGACGATCGGCATCACCGCCACCAGCGCTTCCCGAAGCTTTTCATTGAGGAACTTGAAAGTGTGCAAAGGCATTTACCTCCTGTGAATAAAATATACTATTGAGATAGGAATACTATACTTTATTTTAACAGAAGAAGCGGATATTGAAAACTGGGCAATACAAATGTTTTGTACAACTTTTCAGTTTATGGCGGCAGTTCCTTACGGGCGGCTTCAGACTTTTGTTTATATAAGGCTATTCAGCAGATCGCCGGGAGTAGCAAACGCACATACTCCGTCCATATCTTTCTTTGCTCCCCAAAGGGCCAATGCAAAGGCACAGCGGGCAGACTCAGCGCACTGTCTGTCATAAATGCTGTCCCCAATATAAAGCAGTTCCGTTTCACTGCATTTCGCTTTCTCCATATATTTCAGCAGGGGTTCTGGATCTGGCTTATGCTTTACGCTATCATCCGCACAGACAACTCTGCTGAAATGACGGGCAATATCAAAACAGGCAAAGTCCGTTTCGTATTCTGCTCTGGTTTTGGAAGTCACAATTCCAAGATTATAACCGCGGGCAGTCAGATCACACAGTAATCGCTCAATACCATCAAATACACGGATTGACTGGTGATAGGTCTTCAGAGCGTGTTCCCAATATGTTAAAGCATTGTCTACATCCGTAATCCGCAATCTCAGCAAAGCATCTTCTCCGGTAATGCCCAAAGCAAAGGTCAGACTCTCTATTTCTGGTGTTTTTCCGGTAAAATGACACACTGTATCCTGCAGGGAATGTAGTACCGCATACTCGGTATCAATCAAAGTTCCATCCACATCAAATACAATCTCTTTATATCGCATACATTTCTCATCCATACGGAAACCTCCTTGACTGGTATCAGGAAATTATACTGCCACAATCACAAAAAACATATCAGGTCAACGCCTGATACTTGTCTTATCCTGCCAGTTCGCACGATACTCATTGGGCGTACAGCCTTTCTCACGGGTGAACACCCTGCTGAAATAGCTACCGGAACCAAAACCGCAGGAATATGCGATTTCTGTAACAGACATATTGCTTGCGGTAAGCATTCGGCTGGCTTCCTGCAAGCGGCAGTCGATGATGTAATTGACCGGTGTTGTATGCAGACAATCCCGGAAAATGCGGTAACATTCCCGTTCGCTTAGAAAAACCGCATCCGCCAGTTATTTAACGGTGAGGGAGTCTGCCAAATGTTCCCGAATATAGATCATCATTCGCTTTGCGGCATCTATGTTTCGGGACGTTCTGTACTGAGCCGTTTCCTGCCTGCGATACAGAACGAAAATCTTCAGTCATATATCCAACAACGTCCGATGCAAGCTGATTTCGTAGCCAACTTCGTGCTCATTCAGCAGAAATGCTTTCTGGATCAGATGCAGGATCTCAGAGTGTTCTGGCACATCGGGCGACAGCGGTATGATTTCAAACATAGGATCGGAAAGCATGGGTAGGAAGTAAGTTTGCTCGATTCTGCCGCCAGATTGTCCCGAAAGAAAAGCAGGGTCAAATATGTGCAGCTTCTGTGTCGTGATATGCGGGTAATCTAAAATGCGTGTCTTATGCAGCACATTGGAATTGACCAGACCACCGCTGCCTTGCGGAAACACAATCTTTCCTCCCGGTGTTTCGTATTCCAGACACCCTTCTTCCATGTAAAACAATTCCACCGCTTTATGCCAATGCCAGGGAACAAAAGGATCGGCATATTTGTCAAGCTGAGCGCAGGTGGCGATATAAGGAAAGTCCAATGCGAAGCCCGGTAGCTGTTCTTCTCTGGTTTCCTGAATCAGTTTGATTTCCTGTATGTTTCGCATTTTATCCCTCTAATATTTTAATGTGCGTTTTCATATGCTTTTCGGATTTCATCCGGCAGCTGCTCCGGAATCAGCGCCTTCACTCTGTCCTCGTTTCCGTCCTTCATCGCCTGCTCATAGTACCAGCACTTGAAGCGAAGCATATCCAGCGTACGGTTCATTTCGGCAATCTGTGCCTCCATGTGTTCCCGCTGCGCCTGAAACATTGCCCTGCGCTGCGGGTAGGTGGACGGCCCCTCCACGCACCAGTCCATGAACTGGCGGATGTCACGGATCTCCATGCCCGCCTTTTTCAGACATTCGATGACACGGAGTGCTTCGATTTCAGTATCGCTGAATCTGCGAATGCCGGATACGCGCTCCATGTCTGGAAAGAGGCCCTGCCTGTCATAATATCGCAGCGTCGAGATGGGAAGTCCGAACATCTCCGCTACCTGTCCGATCGTATACATAAATTTTCCTCCGAAAATCAAAAATTCATCTTGACCTGAAGTCAGGTTCAGGTACTAGCATAAGGATAGCCTAAACAAAATCTGAATGCAAGGAGAGTTGAAGATGGATAAAAATACAGTGATGGAAGAGTTGAATATGACCAGCGAGTGGGACAAGGTATTTCCTCAGAGTAATCAGGTGGATCACCGGAAAGTGAGCTTCTACAACCGCTATGGCATCACGCTGGCCGCCGATATGTATACGCCGAAGGGGGCCGTCGGCAAGCTCCCGGCGATCGCCGTCAGCGGACCGTTTGGCGCAGTCAAGGAGCAGTCATCCGGACTGTACGCGCAGAAAATGGCGGAGCTTGGTTTCCTGACCATCGCCTTCGACCCGTCCTATACCGGCGAGAGCGGCGGCACGCCTCGCTACGTTGCCTCACCGGACATCAACACCGAGGACTTCTGTGCGGCCGTGGACTTCCTGTCCGTGCAGGAGAATGTCGACGCTGAGCGCATCGGCATCATCGGGATCTGTGGCTGGGGCGGTATGGCGATCAATGCAGCCGCCATCGACACTCGCATCAAGGCCACCGCAGCGATGACCATGTACGACATGACCCGTGTAAACGCCAACGGCTATTTCGACGCGGAGGATTCTGAGCAGGCGCGTTACGAAAAGCGTAAAGCATTGAATGCACAGCGCACAGAAGATTACAGACGGGGCACATATGCGCTGGCCGGTGGCGTGGTCGATCCGCTGCCGGAGGATGCACCGCAGTTTGTCAAGGACTACTACGCATACTACAAGACCCCGCGCGGCTATCATCCGCGCAGCCTGAACTCCAACAACGGCTGGAACGTTAGCTCTTCGCTGTCCTTCCTGAATATGCCGATCCTGCAATACAGCAGTGAGATTCGCTCCGCTGTACTCCTCGTACATGGTGAGAAGGCACATTCCCGCTACTTCAGCGAAACAGCCTACAGTCAGCTGACCGGGGACAATAAAGAACTGCTTATCATCCCGGGAGCCAACCACACCGACCTCTATGATCAGATGGATGTGATCCCGTTTGAAAAGCTGAAGGCATTCTTCGACCAGTATCTCAATTCATGAGGCCTGCTTCTTAAGAAAAATTTAATGGGGTCTGACCCCATAAATTTTGAAACTGCAAATCTTTAACCCATGACACAGCATAGGGCTTCGGCTCTATGCTGTATCTTTTTCCGCCTCTTTTCTTTTGATGCATGGGGAATTGCAGGCCAATGTTGGCATCAATCATGCATATTTCCTCCCTGATGCCAACATTGCCCTCCATACAATGCCGATTTTTGTTGGCATCACCTGGAGATTTCGCCTGATTGATACAGCATGTAGGCACCAAAATCACCTTTTCACGTTGGCATCAGTTCGAGATTCAGCTCGTTTGATACAGCATGAGTGCGTCCAGGCGACATCTCACGTAGGTATCATATCGGGTTTCTGCTCATTTGATACAGCATTCAAGTATTTTTCAATCGAACCATGCTATTGCGCTAAATGTTAATATCAATAATAATTATCATTTTACATTGACTCACCTCTGTTTATCCTGTATAACATTATTAGGAATATTTCTTAATAGCAAAAGATTTCACAGCATATTTCAGATAGCCCTGCTGGGTGAAACTAAAATGGAGGTAAGTCTATGTCAGCCATCAATATGAATAAAGCGCAGTTTGAACAGTTCATGCAGGAAGAGAAGCCTGTTTTAGTCGACTACTGGGCACCGTGGTGTGTCTACTGCCGCAGGATCGCGCCAGCCTATGAGAAAATCGCAGAAGAGTACGGCGATCAGCTCGTCATCGGAAAGGTGAATATCGATGAAGAGCCGCAGCTCGCAGAAGCGGAGAAGATCGAAGTGATTCCGACGCTGGTGCTTTATCGCGGCGGAAAGGCGGTCGATTCGATCGTGGCACCGGATTCGAAGGCAGCAATCGAGCGCTTCATCCAGGACGCTATGGAAAGAGCGTGATCTCTTCAGTGATGTCGCCCCAGATGTCCGTTTCATCCAGGACACCATAGAAAGATAGAAGTGCAGGTAACGTGAGATAAAGTAAGTTAAAGTGATCAGGAGGGAAGTTCTATGAATCCGAATCATGTATACGATATGATCATCGTGGGTGGCGGTCCTGCCGGCTATACATCCGCACTCTATGCTGCCAGAGCCGGTCTCGACACGCTGGTTCTGGAGAAACTGTCTGCCGGCGGGCAGATGGCGCTGTCCCAGCAGATCAATAATTATCCTGGTTTCGATGATGGCATCGACGGCTTCACGCTGGGCGAGAAAATGCAGCAGCAGGCGGAGAAATTCGGTGCCGTTACGGAGTACGCGGAAGTCTCGAAGCTGGAGTTGAGTGAAACGCCGAAGCGGGTCGAAACCAGCTCCGGCACCTTTCTCGGAAAAACGGTCGTGATCGCGACTGGTGCGACACCCCGGACGCTCGGAATCCCCGAGGAGCAGGCGTTGGTCGGCCGTGGCGTCGCGTACTGTGCAGCCTGTGACGGGATGTTCTACCGAGGGAAAACCGTAATCGTCGTAGGTGGTGGCAACTCCGCCGTCGCGGACGCCCTCCTTCTCAGCCGTATCGCGCAGAAGGTCATCCTCGTTCATCGTAGAGAAAGCTTACGTGCCGAGAAAATCTATCATGAGCAGCTTCTGCATACGGCCAATGTTGAGTTCCGGTGGAACAGCACCGTCACGGAACTGCTTCATGACGAACGCTTGACCGGCGTCCGCCTGAAGGATACCGTAACGGGCGAAGAGTCAACCCTCGCCTGCGACGGCGTATTTGTCAGCGTCGGCAGAAAACCTGCCACCGAACTCGTCACCGGGCAGCTCACGCTCGACGATCACGGCTATATCGCAGCAGGTGAAAGCACGGAAACCAGCATTCCGGGCGTCTATGCCGTCGGCGACGTCCGGACGAAAGCCCTTCGCCAGATCGTCACCGCGGTGGCCGACGGTGCCGTCGCCGTACACATGGCGGAAGCCTATATAATGGAGGAATAATATGAAAGCACATAAATACTGGTCAGCAGGAGCCCTCATTTCGATGATAGGTGCTATGTACACTGGATATAAAGGGCCGAAATCAAGTCATAAATATTTTGCATACAGCTCTATGCTTTGCATGGCGATGGCGATGTATACAGGCCATAAAATTATTGCCAGACCTAAGAAAGTCGAAAAGAAGATAGAGACGGAGGAATAAATCATGCTGGACGTAGGAATGAACGCACCTGATTTCGAGTTACCCGATCAGAATGGAACGATGCACAGATTATCTGATTATGTTGGCAAAAAAGTGATTTTATATTTTTATCCGAAGGATAATACCCCTGGTTGCACGAAGCAGGCCTGTGGCTTTTCCGAGAGATATCCGCAGTTCACCGAGAAGGGGGCTGTCATCCTGGGCGTCAGTAAGGACTCGGTTGCCTCTCACAAGAAATTCGAAGAAAAATATGGCTTGGCGTTTACACTATTAGCGGATCCGGAGCGCAAGGTAATCGAGGCATATGATGTGTGGAAGGAAAAGAAAAACTATGGCAAGGTATCTATGGGCGTCGTTCGAACCACATATGTGATCGATGAAAATGGCGTCATCATAAAAGCCAACGATAAAGTCAAGGCCGCTGACGACCCGGAAAAAATGCTTCAGGAATTAAGCTGATGAAAATTATACTGTCTCCTGCAAAAAAGATGATTTCAAATGATGACTGCATCGAAGCGGAAGGACTACCAGAATTTCTCGACAAGACAGCTGAAATACTCAACTGGATGAAGCATAAATCCCAAGAGGAGCTGAAAGCCATCTGGAAATGTAACGAACAGATCGCAGACGAGAACTTCCACCGACTGGAGCATATGGATCTTCATCACAGGTTGACGCCGTCTGTCATAGCCTATGATGGCATCGCATACCAGTATATGGCACCATCGGTTTTTGAATACCGTCAGCTGGAGTATATACAGCACCATCTGAGAATACTGTCCGCCTTTTATGGTGTTTTAAAGCCGATGGACGGCGTGACACCGTACCGCCTGGAAATGCAGGCCAGGGTCGGAATCGGCGGTACGAAAAATCTATATGATTACTGGGGAGATACGCTGTATCACTCCATAATCGATGACAGCAGAACCATCATAAATCTGGCGTCAAAAGAATACTCAAAATCCATCGAAAAATATCTGACACAGCAGGACCGGTATATCACCATAAGCTTTTGCGAGCGCTCCGGAGATAAACTGGTCACGAAAGGCACCTATGCCAAGATGGCACGCGGTGAAATGGTCCGCTTCATGGCAGAAAATGGCATCGAGAATCCGGAAGACATAAAAGAGTTTGATCGACTCGGCTATATATTCAGAGCTGACTTATCAAGCGATACCGACTATGTTTTCGAACGAAACCCCGCAGATATACCGTAAGTAATAGAACCTACAAACTTCAAACCATGGCACAGCATAGGGCTTCGGCTCTATGCTGTATCTTTTTCTGTCTATTTTCAGTTGATGACTTGGGAATTTCAGGCCAATGTAGGCATCAGTCAGGCATATTTCCGCTCTGATGCCTACATCAACCTGAAGATCACACTGATTTTTGTTGGCATCACCTTGAGATTCCGCCTGATTGATACAGCAAGAAGGCTTCAAAATAGCCATATGCCGTTGGCATCAGTGCGAGTTTCAGCTTTTTTGATACAGCATGCTGCGTCCAGCCGACATCTCACGTAGGTATCCGTTCGGGTTTCTGCTCATTTGATACAGCATTCAAAGCGTTGAAGAAATGAACATTTTGCCGACCACATATATCGAAGAAATGTACATATTTGAAGATATACGCATTGAAGAAATGTATGTATTCTAGTTTGCGCGCATTGAAGAAATGTACTTTCAACGATATAATAGGCTCATGCAGATGGAGGTGATTATGTATTTCAAGAGAAAAGCATATGATAAATTACTGGAATGGAAAAAGCTGTATTCAGATAAATATGCGGTATTGCTTGAAGGT
>Ga0129312_1001427_pt1 | contig 14067 bp, 12 predicted proteins | sample O827metagenome_FD_94434 | JGI IMG/M metagenome (GOLD analysis project Ga0129312, IMG submission 94434) | Orangutan group fecal microbial communities from Wisconsin, USA - O827 metagenome | ecosystem: Host-associated > Mammals > Digestive system > Large intestine > Fecal | place: USA: Wisconsin... | reverse complement strand
TGGAGCCGAAGAGGATGAAACTGGTGCATCCGTTTAAGGATAAGGACGCGAATATGGTCCTCATCGAGGCGGTCCGCGGCGGCGGGGCCTGGATGAAGGTGGAGGCGCCGGTGATCGTTTATAAGGAGCCAGGGGTGTATACGGATGAGATCTACTCGATTTACGGGTATTAAAAAGGCAGCAGGAGGAATTGGTCATGCAGGGAAAATTATATTTATGCGCAACGCCCATCGGAAACTTGGACGATATCACGCTGCGGGTGTTAAATACGTTGAAAGAGGTGGATCTGATCGCTGCGGAGGACACGCGGCACAGCATCAAGCTCTTAAACCATTTTGACATCAAGACGCCGATGACCAGTTACCATGAGTTCAACAAGGTGGAAAAAGCGAGAGTTCTCGTTGAGAAGATGAAGGAAGGCACGAATATCGCTCTGATCACGGATGCCGGAACACCGGGAATCTCGGATCCGGGCGAAGAGCTTGTAAAGCAGTGCTATGAGGCTGGAATCGAGCTGACTTCCCTTCCGGGACCGGCGGCATGCATTACGGCGCTCACGATCTCCGGTATGGCGACGAGACGGTTCGCGTTTGAGGCGTTTCTGCCGTCTGATAAGAAGGAAAAGCAGAGAATTCTGGAAGAGTTGAAATCTGAGACACGGACCATTATCCTTTACGAGGCGCCGCACCGCCTGGTACGGACGTTGGAAGAACTTCTTGAGGCGTTAGGAGACCGGAAGATCACGATCTGCCGGGAACTTACAAAGAAGTATGAGACTGCGTTCCGGACCACATTTAAAGGGGCTTTAGAACACTTTGAGACGGAGGAGCCGAGAGGCGAATGCGTCATCGTAGTCGAGGGAAAGAGCCTGGAGGAGATCAAAAAAGAAAAAGAACAGACATGGGAAGCCATGTCGATCACGGAGCACATGGATGTCTATCTGTCACAGGGAATTGAGAAGAAAGAAGCGATGAAACTTGTGGCGAAAGACCGCGGAATCGGGAAGCGGGATGTGTACCAGATGTTGTTGGAAGAGCAGGAATAAGGGGTTAAATAATAGTTGTAATATAAAATGCTTCTTTCTCCCAAAACAATAATGTAATTGGGGGGAAGAAGCATTTTCTCATATTTATCTGTGGAGTTTTGTGCTGTTTCGGAGTATGATTTAAGAAAATGGTTCTCTTGAATGATAAGATCTGAGGTGTTTTATGCTTAAGATAACGATTCTTCTCTTAGGACTTTTCTGGTGCCTGGGACTTTGGTTAGAGGGGCGGGATGCTGCGAAAAGCCGTGCGGCCCTGTGTCATGTGGTGCATGTAAACGGCACACGAGGAAAATCTACGGTCTGCCGGCTGATTGAGGCTGGTTTGCGGGCAGGCGGCCTGCGGGTATTCTGCAAAACCACGGGGACTGATCCAATGACTATAGATGTTTCCGGCGCTGAAGCGCCTCTGCGCCGCCGGGGTAAAGCCAATATTAAAGAGCAGGTCGGCATTCTGCGTCGTGCTGCCGCCCAGAATGCGGAGGTACTGGTGATCGAGTGCATGGCGCTGCAACCCGAATATCAAAGCTGTGCGCAGCATCGGATTTTGCAGGCCGATGTGGGCGTGATTACAAATGTGCGGCATGACCATGCCGATGTGATGGGGAACAGTCTTCCGGAAATTGCGGATACGTTGAGCAATACGATTCCCAAAGGCGGCATTTTATTTACAGCGGATGAGGCTATGGCAGATCGTTTAAAGAGTCATGCCGAGGAGTTGGACAGCCGCTTCTTTCTGGCACGTCCAACGGGGACTGAGCCGGACTTTGACTTTGCTGAAAACATTGCTCTGGCGCTTGCTGTATGTGAAGAGCTGGGAGTTTCGAGGAAAACAGCGCTTGCGGGCATGGCCCATTATAAGCGCGACCCCTATGCGCTGACATTATATAAGCTGGGACGTGGCATTTTTGTGAACGCGGTTTCGGTAAACGATCCCGATTCCACCTGCATCGTTTGGGAAAATTTGCAGAAAAAACTTGGCGAGAAGGCTGGAAAGCTTATTTTGATCGTATGCAACCGAGCTGATCGGGGAAGCCGCACCCAGGATATGCTGACGGTGTGTAAGAGACTGGCTCCGGCCGAGGTCTGGCTGGCAGGCTCGCATAAAGGCTATATGACGGCGAAGCTGCACCGGCTTTTGTCTGATTGCATCGTGCGTAGTTTCTCACAGGCTGATGATATGCCTTTAAGCGATACCGAACCAGGTACGGTGCTGTTTGCAGTCGGCAATTTGTATGGCGCAGGGCGCAAGCTGATCGCCCGCGTCCGCAAGGAGGGAGAGCCTTATGTATAATCAAATTATTCTGCTAGGTGTAGTGGTAAGCATGATCTTTACCGAGATTACCGGGCTTTCGGCTGGACTTATCGTGCCGGGCTATCTGGTTCTGGCATTACATAGCCCCAGCCGTATTGCTGTCACGCTGGTTTTGGCATCCGTGAGCGTGCTTTTGTGCCGTCTGGCATCACAGTGGCTGATTTTATTCGGTCGCCGTCGGTTTGCTTTTTTGATCTTGCTGACCTTTGTTTTGAATTGGGCGCTTTCTGCATGTGGACTGCTTCCTTTCAGCGTGATCGGTATCTTAATGCCCGGTATTTTGGCCCGGGAGATCGACAGGCAGGGCTTTTTCGATGCATTTTTGGCAATTGCCGCCACTACGCTTTTTACGGCACTGGTTTTATTGATTATCGGGCAGAAGCTGCCTGGTGTGTGAAAGGGGGCGTTTTCGCGTGAAAAATATGCAAAAACGCCGAAGCGCGGCACTTATCCTGGCCGTGGTCTGGCTGACTGTCTGCCTCATCCTTACATTAGCTATGGGACAGACGAAAGCTACGGATGACTACGAAATCAAGCTTTTGGCTGCCCAAAAGCTGCAGGGGTGGATGGATGATATCCGAAATTATAAGCTGGAGGCAGGACTTTCCCTTACTCCTTATGATACGCATAAGACAGGTATGATTGGCGATGAATATACACCCATTACTACCAGTCTCGGCTCGGAAGAGGCGAAACGAACCACAGCCAACCCAGATATGGCGGCATTGCTGGTGCAGATGCTCACTGAGGCCGGGGTAAAGTCCGGTGATACCATTGGTGCGGGCTTTTCGGGTTCCTTTCCCACTTTGAATCTGGCTGTGCTGGCCGCCGGAGAGGCGATGAATGTGAAGGTGATCTATATCGCCTCCATGGGAGCGAGCACCTTCGGAGCAAACCAGCCGCAGTTTACCTTTCCGGACATGGTTTGCCGCCTCTATCTTGACGGAAGGCTTCAAACGCCTCCGGCATTGATCACACCGGGCGGGGATTATGACTGTGGCGGTGAAATGTTTGAGGAGGAAAAAGAGGAGGCACTCGCCCGCATTGCGGCCTACGGTGTGGCGGATATTATGCAGGAGCGCAATTTCGCGGCGAACCTGAAGGCGCGTGAGGACCTGTACGAGACGCTAGGTCCTATAAGCTGTTTTGTTGGTGTGGGCGGAAACATCACCACCATAGGCCTGGAAGAGGACAAGATGAAGGTCGGTGTGATGGCTCCCTATACGATTGCCAATGTGCGCAGTGATGATGGACTTTTGCAATATTACAATGCGCAGGGACTTCCGGTTTTGCATCTGTTAAACATTAAGCAGCTGGCTGCCCAGTACAGCCTGCCGTTTGACCCCGAGACGATTATCCCGCCTGGACAGAGCGCACTGTATTACCACACGGTATATCCACGTCTGCCGGCACTGGCCGGGATCCTGGGGGCCGTGTGTATATTAGTTTTTGCCTGTAAAAGGAGATCCATGAGTGAAGATAGATAATATCAAACTGGCGGGTTTTGAGATCCGCAAAATAGACCGAAAAGAAATGAGGATCGGTCTGTCAATGATCGCTCTGAGCTTTTTCATGCCGGTTTTATTTACGGTACAGAGCTTTCGAGTGCAGGAATATATGCATCTTGCGTTGGAAAAACAAGAGCAGACGGATCTGATGGTGGCTGCCCTGCGCCTGGTGATGTTAAATGCCCTGCGCGCTGCCCCACATTATATCGGAGCATATTATATTGCCGAGTCGGTGGAGATATACTGGCGTGGTAAAAAAAGCTGGATACCCAACGCATGTATGATCCTGCTGATCCTCCCATTTGTATATGAGGGCATCGGCCTGGTGCATGGAATCCGTTACGACTTTGGCCTGCCAGCACTTCTTTTGAGTTCATGTGTGGCATTGTTCCGCCGTCTGGATTATCAATACATCTCATTAACCAAAAAGACATTGATGCTGCTGATATTTACTGTGGTGTTTCAGTTTTTGGATATCATGCCAATGATGGGCGGTCTGCCTGTGGGACGCGGCGAGACCAGCTATGATATCAAGTTAATTTCAAATGTATTGGAAGCTGATTCTCTTTTAAACGCCATTGGCGTGGTGGGGCTTCTTGTGATGGCTCTGTTTGCGGTGATCATTCTCTTTCAGCTGCGGGATGAAAATAATATTCTGCGCCTGTCGGAGGAAAAAGAAAAAACGCAGACCGTACAGAGCCGTGCCGCATTGCTGGAAATGAAGAACCGTACCTACCGGGAAATGAAATATCTGGTGCACGATTTAAAATCGCCGCTGACCAGTACACAGACTTTGGTGGGTATTTTAAAAATGCAATGTGAGGTCGAAGGAAGAAAACGGGAAATCGAATATCTAAGCCGAATCGAAAGCCAGATGGACCGGATGAGCAGCATGATCTCGGAGATCTTATATGAAAACAGGTGTACTCCCAGCGACACCAGACACATTTTAGATATGGCGCTGGCGCAGATATCGGTAGAGGATTACGCGGCGAACGTACATATTGACAATGAGGTACCAGAGTCTCAGGTGAGTGTGAACAGTATTTTGTTTGCACGTGTGCTGGTAAATCTGATCCACAATGCTGCATCGGCGGCCGAAAAGGGGCGGGAACTTTCCATATGGATCCATGTGAGGGATCGTCTGGTGGATGACTTGCCGTTTATTACTTTTTCTGTTTCAGATAATGGCTGCGGTATGACCGAGCAGCAGCAGGCTGCCATGTGGGAGCAGGGAATTTCAGGATTTGGCTCCAGCGGCCTGGGACTTGCCTTTGTGAAACAGACCGTGGAAGCCATGGACGGTTCGGTGATATCGGAAAGCCAGCCGGGCAAGGGCACGCGGTTTATCATATTCTTACCGGAGGTAGTAAACCATGGAACGAAAGATCACGATACTTTCCATTGACGATGAAGAAAATATCCGTTTTGCGTTAGGCGAACTGTTTCGCTTTCAGGGCTGGGAGGCCTGCAGTGCACCCAACGTGAAAAAAGGCCTGGAGCAGTTTCGCATACATAAACCCGACATTGTGCTGATCGACTATCACATGCCCGGCATCAACGGCGTGGAGGGAGTGCGGATGCTGCGCGCGCTTTCACATACTGTGCCGATTATCGTGTTTACGATCGATGAAAGTCAGGATGTGGCCGACCAGTTCCTGCAGGCAGGTGCCAGTGATTTTGCACTGAAGCCCATCAAGGCTCCGGATATCATCAGCCGCATCAAGCTGCATTTACGCCTTTTAGAACGGGAACACCAAAACCAGCAGCCTTTGGCAAAAGGCCTGAGCGAGGCTACTATGCAGCTGGTGTTGGATTCATTAAAAGAAGGCGAAGATTACATGACTGTAAATGAAGTAGCCCGCAGCAGTGGTCTTGCCTATCAGACGGTGTACCGCTATCTGCAGTATTTGACTCAGAATAAGAAGGTGGAGATGGTGAATGTTTACGGTAAAGTAGGGCGTCCACGCCAATTATTCCGTCGAATGGAAAACATGTAAACGATTTATAATAAAGCCTAAAAAATAAAGTTTTACCTTGTGAAAATGAGGTGAAACTTTTTTTTGTATAATAAAGAACTCCGTTCCTGTGGTTTAAAAGACATTACTACATTTCTGAGAAAAATATGAGAAAAAATAGACTTGTTTAGCGTAATTTTATATAATTTACACAGTTCCTAAATAGTTTCGACACAGTTTCTATACAAATTTCACTCTTGTCCCGGGGATTCGCTTTTCCCCACTCAGAGTACCTAAGGAGGAAAAACTATGAAGAAAAAGCATGTCACCAAACGAGTAGCCGCAGCTACCTTGGCAGTTGTTATGTTGTCAGGCTGTGCTCAGAACGCTGCAACCCAGCCTGCCGCATCTTCCGCTGTTGAAGAAACGACTGCTGCTGAAACCGCCGCTGCTGAATCTGGTGATGCAGCCGATGCGGATTACACCTCTCTGGATGATTTTGTCCTGTGGAATGAGGATGGCAGCCTGACGAAGACTGGTCGTGATGATTCTGGTGAAAACGGCGTTGTATCTTCCGGTAAATACGAGGCATCCAAGATCGGCCGCATGATCATCGAACAGGGTGGTAACGCTGTGGATGCTGCTGTGGCGGTTGGATTTACGCTTGGTCTTGTAGAACCGAACGCGACAGGTCTTGGCGGCGGCGGATTCATGACACTGCGTTCCGCGGAGACTGGTGATATCCAGTTTATCAACTTCCGTGAGTGCGCACCAGCTGCGGCAACTCCGGATATGTGGCAGGTGGATTCCGAGGGCAATGTAATCGGCAAACAGAACATGAGCGGCGGTAAAGCCGTAGGTGTTCCTGGTTATGTAGCCGGTATGGTTTATGCCCTGGAAAATTACGGTACCATGACGCTCGATCAGATCGTGGCTCCTATTATTGATCTGGCGGAAAAAGGATTTACCGTAACACCGACGCTTTCTGGTGATATGAATAACTGCTATGATACCTTGATGCTCTACTCAGAGAGCGGAAAGATCTTCCTCAAGGATGTTGATGGCATGCAGATGCCTTACGACATTGGCGATACGTTTAAGAACCCGGAATACGCAAAGACCTTAAAGCTGATTGCTGAGAAAGGCGCAGATGTATTCTATAAGGGTGAAATCGCCGATGCCATGGTGGCAGCTACACAGAAATATGGCGGATTAATGACCAAGGAAGATCTGGCAAACTACCAGGTAGAAGTAATGGAACCGGTACACGGCACTTACCGTGGATACGATATCTATTCTTCACCGTCACCTTCCTCCGGTGGTACCATTGTTCTGGAAATCCTGAACATTCTGGAAAACTTTGATCTTCCGAGCATGAAGCAGGATTCTGCAGAGGCACAGCACCTGATGGGCTCCGCATTTGCTATGGCCTACGCTGACCGCGGCGAGTACATGGGCGATACCAAGTTCGTCGATGTGCCGATTGAAGGTCTGATTGATAAGGATTACGCTAAAAAGCTTGCTGACAAGATCGATATGAACACAGCTATGACGAATGTACTGCCGGATGATCCGTGGATGTTTGAGCATCAGGATACTACCCACTACTCAGTAGCGGATAAAGACGGCAACATGGTTTCTGTTACCTGTACCGTAAACGGTTACTTCGGATCTTCCGTGGCAGTGGACGGTTATGGATTTATCTTAAACAACGAGATGGGCGACTTTGAAGTAGGCGCAGATCATCCGAACTCCATCGCCGGCGGTAAGACTCCGCTTTCCAGCATGAGCCCGACCCTGATCATGAAGGACGGACAGCCGGTGGCTGCAATTGGTTCTCCGGGCGGAACAACCATCATTGCTACCGTTGCACAGATCTGCTCCAACCTGATCGACCATGGAATGACCATGCAGGAAGCTATTGATGCTCCGCGTATCAAAGGTTTCCGTGACACTACACTGGATTACGAGGGCCGCTTCTCTGATGAGACCATAAAAGAGATGGAGGCGAAAGGCTGGACCATGAATGCCAGCGACGACTTCAATAGAAGCTTTGGTTCCGTAAACGCTGTGCGTTATTCAGAAGACGGCACGCTGGACGGCGGTGCTGACCCGAGACGTGATGGTAAAGCTTTAGCTTACTAATAAAAGACACCATGAGATAGAGGGGCCGCTGCCGGTTGGCAGCAAACCCCTTTGGCAAAAAAAAGGAGGATGACTATGAAAAGATCAAATCGTCTGGTTGCAAGATCTGCGGTTGCACTCAGCCTGGCTGCTTCGTTGACTGCCTGCGGAACTGCTTCCTCAACGACGACACCAAGCAGTGAGGCTGCTACCGAGACAGCTGCTGAAACAGAAGCTGCTTCCACCGCCGAGACCGTTGGCGAGGATGTATGGCTGCCTTACAATGAAAATCTCGAGAAAAAGCGAGACGAACGTGACGCTACCGGTAAAAATGGTGCGGTTGCTTCCTGTAACTGGTACGCCAGCAAGGCAGGTCTGGAAATCCTGCAGGAAGGCGGAAACGCTTTTGATGCAGCGGCTGCTGTAGCTTACACTCTGGGTGTAGCTGAGCCGTACTTCTCCGGTCTTGGTGGCGGCGGATTCATGACCATTTACAGTGCCAAAGATGACAAGGTAAGTGTCATTGATTTCCGTGAGACTGCTCCGGCAGCTGCTAATGCGCAGATGTGGCTGGATGAAAGCGGAAAGATGGAGCAGTTCAGCCTGGACGGTGTGAATAATCTGGGTGACAAGAGCGTGATCGGCGGTCTGTCAGTAGCTGTACCTGGAGAAGTAGCTGGTTTTGAGTATCTTCTTGATAACTACGGTTCTGATGCCGTCAGCCGTCAGCAGATCTTCCAGCCTGCTATCGACACAGCAAACAACGGCTATGTAGTGGGAGTTACCTTTAAGGAAGAGCTGGACAGCGAATACACTGGTATTGCTGCCAATGAGACATTAAGCAATATCTACCTGGATGAGAGCGGACTGCCGTATGAGGTTGGCGATGTGATCAAAAACCCGGATCTGGCAAAGACCCTGCAGCTGATTGCTGACGGCGGTAAAGATGCTTTCTATACTGGCGATATGGCACAGGCTATGGTAGATGCCGTTGCAGACTGGGGCGGCAACATGACTATGGAAGACCTTGCAAATTATGAAGTAAAGGTTCGTGAGCCTGTTGTTGGTCACTATAAAGATTACACCATTTATTCTTTACCACCGGCATCCTCTGGCGGTACACACCTGGTTGAGATCCTGAACATTCTCGAGAACTACGACGATATGGATAAGATCGGTGTAAACAGTGCTGAGTATGTACATCGTTTCTCTGAGGCTTTCAAGATCGCTTTCGCAGACCGCGCGCAGTATATGGCAGATACCGACTTTGCCGATGTTCCGTTAGCTCAGCTGACAAGCAAGGAATACGCTGCAGAGCGTTACAGCGAGATCACTGACAAGAGCGGCAGCTATGTAGCTGTAGAGCCGGAAGAGTTAGAGCATTATGCGACCACAAGCTTTTCTGTTATTGACCAGTGGGGTAACATGGTAGCGTGCACAAAGACTATCAACTACGGCTTTGGCTCCAAGGTTGGCGTTCCTGGATATGGCTTTATCATGAACGACGAGATGGATGATTTCTCTGCCGATCCTGAGAGTGTAAACTGCGCAGAAGGCGGAAAACGCCCGCTGTCCAGTATGAGCCCGTCTATCGTTTTATATCCGGACGGTTCTCCGTACATGACGATCGGAAGCCCGGGAGCTACCCGTATCTTCCCGACGATCGCTCAGGTTATCGAGCGTATGATCGACTACGATATGGACATTCAGGACGCGATCGACTGTGCCCGTATCTACGACAACGCATCTGAAAATATCTGCTATGAGTCCGGCGGTGTGAAACCGATCACTCCTGAGGTTGCGAAAGAGCTGCAGGATCGCGGACATGAAGTTACCGATAAGGGAGAATGGCAGTTGTTCTTCGGCGGCGTACAGGGAATCTCGATTGGTAAGGACGGAACCCTGCGTGGTGGTGCAGATCCTCGCCGTGATGGTAAGGCTCTGGCATACTAATTTTCATTTCCAGTAATACATGAATCATCAGTGCTGCCCGTTTCCCGACAACGGGGCGGACAGCCGTAAAATAAGAAAAGGAGATATACGATTATGAAGAAACTTGGTATTTTTATTGCGGCTGGTGCTTTGACATTATCTTTGGCTGCTTGCGGCTCCGGTGCTTCCAGCACAACAACTACCGCAGCGGCTGCAGAAACAACAGCAGCAGCTTCCACAGAAACAACAGCGGCAGCAGGTGCTGCAACTGAACTGACAGAGATCAGCGCAGGCATGTGCTCTACTCCGGCTATCCTGACCAGTATTGGCCAGAGTGCTGATGTAGACATTGCAAATACACTTTGCACAAAGGCAGGCATTGAGGTAACAATGAATAAGAACATCACCGGCGCAGATCTTCCGGATGACTGCAAAACTCTGATCCTTGCAGTCGGTGGATCTTCCAAGGGACTTGGCGCTGCCGGTATCGACGCTGACCAGGAGCTTGCACGTACAGACGCTCTGATCTCCGCTGCAAAGGAAAAAGGCATCACTGTTCTTGCTCTGCACACTGGCGGTTCTGCTCGCCGCGGTACCTTATCTGACAGCTTTATCACTCCGGCTTTCCAGGGCTGCGATGCTGCTATCGTGGTTTCTGAGGGTGATTCTGACGGTCTGATGTCCGGTATCTTATCCGGCAACGGAACTCCTGCAATCTACGTAGACAACACTGCAGGTACTCTTGAAGCTTTAAAGACTGCATTTGGTCTGTAAATCTGAGTTACTAAACAAACAAACCAACCTGCGGCCTGCCTGAACGGGCCGCAGCGATTTTGAAGAGGAGAACATCATTATGACACCTTACGTGATCACTTTTGTTGTGATGGTCGGTGTTTTCATGATCGGCTGCTTTGCATTCAAACTGCCTGTTGGCGTATCAATGCTGATAGCAGCGCTCTGCGGTGCTCTTGAGGGCGGCCTCGGCACCGAGACTATCCGTATGATGGTAGAGGGCGAGTTCGGTTATGTAGATACCATTCTGACTATTGGCTGTGCCATGATTTTCATGAAGGTTATTGAGGGATCCGGTGCTTTGGATGCTTTAAGCAGCCTGATTATCGAGAAATTCCATCGTTTCCCTGCTGTTTTACTGGTTTTAATCATGCTCATCATCATGTTCCCCGGCATGATTACCGGTTCTTCCACTGCAGCAGTTCTTTCTGCAGGTTCTATTATGGCTCCGGTTCTTGCGTTGATGGGAATCGATGCCGTTACCGCAGGTTCCATCATCGCTATGGGCGCTCTGCTTGGTATGATCGCACCTCCTGTAAATACCGCTGCGTTAATTATCTGCGCAGGTATTGATGTTCCTTACGTTGGTTTTGAAGGTCCTCTGGCCTTAATTACCTTCCCGTTAGCGATCCTGTTCGTGCTTTTACTCGGTTACAAGCAGGCACGCCACATGGACTACGAAAAACTGAAACCTGCTCTGGAGAAACAGGATGCGATCCGCAAACAGTATGGTGTGCGCATCTACCTGCCGCTGCTGGTTCTGGTTGCCTTAATGGTTATCTTTAAGGTTCTGAAGTTAGGCGAAGACATTGGTATGCCGCTTATGTTCCTCATCAGTGCTGCCGTTGGTCTGTTCACTGGAAAGAAGATCAATGTACTGACTGCTGTTCCGGAAGCTATTCGTACTGCAGCTCCTGTTATGGGTATCCTGATGGGCGTTGGTATGTTCATCGAAGTAATGACAGCAACCGGCGTTCGCGGCCTGGTAGTTATCAGCTGTCTGCGTCTTCCGAGCGCATTGTGGCTCTTAGCCTGCGCGATCAGCATTCCGCTGTTTGGTGCAGTTTCCTCTTACGGCGCATGCTCGGTTTTAGGCGTTCCGTTCGCTTACATTTATGCTTCACTTTTAGGCGGAAACTCCGTTGTGGTTTTAGCTGCTATCAGCTTGATCGCTGCTGTGGGTGATATGATGCCTCCTACAGCTTTAGCAGGTCTGTTTGCTGCACAGGTTACCGGTGTAAAGAAGTACACTGAGATCCTGAAGCGTTGTATTGTGCCTATCATCATTCTGTTAGTTTACGCTTGCTTCTTCCTGGCAAATTCTAAGATGATTGCCGGGCTGTTTTAAAGGAGGGACTGCATTATGAGTATTATCACAATCATTTATTTAGCCATTGCCCTTCTGGTTTTTGTAAGCACACTGTACAACATGATTTTTAAGGAAGAACGCCTTGTTGATCAGATCAACGCAGCTATGATTTTAATTCCGCTGCTGCTGCGCATCTTCCTGATCAAGTAAGGAGGGTGAATAGAATGAAAATGAAGAAAACGTATCTGTCCGCCGTTGCCGTCTTAGTTTGCGCAGCTCTTGTTGGCGGTATTGCTGGTACGAGTTTTTATACCAAGCGTCATTTCCAGGAAGACATCGTGACTGGTCCGAACGTAACTGAGGTATTTAAGCTGAGCCGTTATAATCCTAATCTTGAGGGCACCATCGGCGATTCCGATGTATATGTACTGAAAGGTGAAAAAGAGGGAGGTTCCCTTGTTGTTCTCGGCAGTACCCACGCCAACGAGCCGTCTGGTCATATGGCCGGTATTATCCTGGAAGAAAATGCGAAGGTTGAGGCAGGAACCATTTATGTGATTCCGAACATCAACAACTCCGCACTGACCCACAATGACCCGCTGGATGGTTCCCCGCAGTACATGCACTTTACCACAAAAAATGGTGAGACCAGAACATTCCAGTACGGCTCCCGTGCAACCAACCCGATCGACCAGTGGCCGGATCCGGATATTTACACCCATAAGTCTTCCGGCCAGACACTTTCCGGTTCAGAGACCCGTAACCTGAACCGCTGCTACCCGGGAGTTGAGGATGGTACCTTATCTGAGCAGGTTGCTTATGCGGTAACAAACATGATCAATACCTTAAATATTGACATGGAGATCGACCTGCATGAGTCCAGCCCGGAGTACGCCGTAAACAATGCTACTGTAGCTCACGAGCGTGCTTCTGCCATTGCATCTGAGGGCGTTCTGAATCTGGAGTTAGAGGGCATTTCCATGAGTCTGGAGCCGTCTCCGGTTTCCTTACATGGTCTGACTCACCGTGAGTTAGGTGACTTTACCAATACTTACGCACTGTTAATGGAGACTGGTAACCCTAGCCAGGGTCGTCTTCGTGGTTATACAGATGAGGATCTGGTAAAGACTGGTGAGGATCCCTGCTATGTTATCGCTTACGATCTTGGTCTTCTGTATGTTGACTACAGCTCAGGCAGCTTCCCGATCGAGCTGCGTGCTGGCCGTCATCTTGCTGGTATCAGCGCTTACATCGATGCGTTCAACAATAACAGCAGCGAAGATAAGCAGATTATTGTGACAGGTATTCCGTCCTATGAAGAGATGATAAATAGTAACTTAGGTGATTACCTGCTGTAAAAATTTAACATGGATTGAATGGAAAGCCCCGGTTCACAGTGCACAGGCATTGCGAACCGGGGCTTTGCGTATTGGATATAATTATAAACTCAGGCACACAAGCGGCAGCGTAACGATGGAGAACAGGGTCGTTATGAAGATCATGCCTGCGGCGTAGTCGCCGTCGGAGTGCTGGGTCTCGGCGATCATGGCTAAGGAGGCCATGGAGGGGAGGGCGCAGAGGACGCTGAGGGTGACGGCGATGCTCTGGTCCAGGGACGGGATGCGGCTCATTGCTGCGTGGAAGGCGATGGGCAGCAGGATCATTTTTACGAGGACCGTTGCGTAGATCTCTTTGCATTTTAAGTAGTCCTGGATCTTGATATAGCAGAATACTCCGCCGAGATAGATCATCGCTAACGGAGAGGCGGCGGAGCCGGTCTTTGCAAGGGCGTTTACCACTGCGGCGGGAAGTTTGATGCCGGTGAGGACAAGGAAAACGCCTGTGGTGATTGCGACGGTTGCCGGATTGATCATTTTTAACAGTCGCTTTGAGACTGAAACAGCAGTTTGGCTGTCTGGCGGGGAGGTCAGGTCTAAGCCGATGGTCCAGAGTACAAGCTGGTCGATCACCGTGAATACAGCGATGTAGATTCCGCCCCGTTCCGGGTATAGAGCGAGGATGATCGGAATTCCCATGAATCCGCAGTTTCCGAACATGCTGCAGGCGCGGTAAAGATTCTTATGCTG
>Ga0129312_1001426_pt1 | contig 14072 bp, 8 predicted proteins | sample O827metagenome_FD_94434 | JGI IMG/M metagenome (GOLD analysis project Ga0129312, IMG submission 94434) | Orangutan group fecal microbial communities from Wisconsin, USA - O827 metagenome | ecosystem: Host-associated > Mammals > Digestive system > Large intestine > Fecal | place: USA: Wisconsin... | reverse complement strand
TGGCGGGCGGCGGCGTTGCAGGTCTCGGTGGTGACGATGGCGGCCTTGGCGCCTTTGCCGCCGAAGCGATCCCGCAGGATGGCCAGCTCATTCAGCGCCTCCGTTTTGATGTCGCAGGCCTTACAGCTCAGGAACAGCGGAACCACGCCGCGGGCGGCCATCACGTCGATCTCGTTGGAGACGCTGCCGTGACCCAGCACCTCGTCCCAGCGCACCACGGCGCTGCTGATCACATCGTGGAAGATTCCGGTATCCACACAGGCCTTGTAGGTGTACAGCTCCAGCACGCTGCCCACATCCCGCAGCCACGCTCTGGTGTGCAGATCCCGGAAGCGGAAGGAGACCTGCCGGTCGGGGACGATGTCCAGCTCCCGGATAAAGTCGATGCGCGCCAGCTCCCGCAGGGCGGCCTCATTGACGGTGTTCCGCGTCCCGCGCTCGCCCTTCACGGTGTACCCGCCCTGCACGGACAGGGGCGGGGTCTGCCCGTACTCCGAGGGCGACACCCTTTGAATGTAGGAGATGATATCGGGCCACTCCCGGCGGAAGCGGAGGAAGCAATCGAAAAACCGGTCGAAGTCCGGCAGATACTGCGCCAGTATGTGGTTATCCACCCGGCCGGGCAGCAGCGTGCCGCCCGCCATGAGGAAAAACTCCTCGATGGAGTAAGTCAGGCCGCAGTGCAGCTCGTCGGCAAAGGCCGCGCCGGAGATGTCGTAGAAGCGGTTCTTCTTGCGGGAGTAGGTGAAAGCCGGTACGCCCTTCCGGGCGGCGAACATCCCCGCCGCAAACAGCGCCGCGTCGCTGCCGCCGGTGACGTCGATGGCGCAGTCCGGGTACTGCTCACCGATGGCGCAGAGCTGCCGCAGGATACGATCCGCCTTAAACAGGCTCGCCTCCACAAAGATAAGCTCCGGCTCCCAGCCGCGGCACCGGAAAAACGCCGCCAGCGTCTCCTGTCGTCTGCGGTCCCGGATGACCTCGCCGGGGCAGAGGTAGACGATGCGCCGGGGGCGGAACATATCCGGCGCCAGTATATTCTCAATGGCACGCTCGTCGTACAGCTCGATCAGCGTATTCATGCACCCTCCGCCTCCCTTCTTTTTCCAACAGTATATAGCGTTTTGGGGAAAAGCACAAGAGACGGTCGCACCATCCTGTGGAAAAAACGGAGGCAGTGCGCTTTTTTCTTGCGCCGGGACGTGAGAGGGCGTATAATGGCAGAAATGAGCATCAACAAACGACGGAGGGTGACACGATGTACGAGAACGGTAAGATCTATATGGGTCTGGCAGGCGACAAGCGTGTGGAGCTGGCGCTGAATATGTGCAACCGCCACGGGCTCATCGCCGGCGCCAGCGGCACCGGCAAGACCATCACCATGAAGGTGATGGCGGAGTCCTTTTCCGACGCGGGCGTGCCGGTGTTTCTGTGCGATGTAAAGGGCGATGTGGCGGGCATCTGCGCGCCGGGACAGAGCAGCGAGGGCATGGAAAAGCGCATCGACAAGTTCGGCCTGCGGGAGCGCTTTGCCTACCGGGGCTACCCCACCACTTTCTGGGATATCTACCAGCAGGGCGGCCACGCCATCCGGGCCACCGTCAGCGACATGGGGCCGGAGCTTCTCAGCCGGATCCTCGGCCTGACGGCGGTACAGGAGGGCATTTTGCACATCGTGTTCCGCATTGCCGACGACAAGGGGCTGCTGCTCATCGACCTGAAGGATCTGCGGGCCATGCTGAATTATGTAAACGAGCACCGCGCCGAGTACATGATGACCTACGGCAACATCACGCCCCAGTCGGTGGCGGCCATTCTCCGTGCGCTGCTGCCGCTGGAGCAGCAGGGCGGCGACCTGTTCTTCGGCGAGCCGGCGCTGGACATCCACGACTGGATGCGCACCGACGCCGACGGCCGGGGCATGATCAACGTGCTGGACTGCGTCAAGCTGGTGCAGAACCCCACGCTGTACGCCAGCTTCCTGCTGTGGATGCTCTCGGAGCTGTTTGAAAGTCTGCCGGAGGCTGGCGACATGGACAAGCCCCGGCTGGTGTTTTTCTTTGACGAGGCCCATATGCTCTTCCGGGATGCGCCCGCCGTGCTGCTGCAAAAGGTGGAGCAGACGGTCAAGCTCATCCGCTCCCGCGGCGTGGGCGTGTACTTCGTGACCCAGAGTCCCAGCGACATCCCCGACTCCGTGCTGGCGCAGCTGTCCAACCGGGTGCAGCACGCCCTGCGGGCCTATACCCCCGCCGAGCTGAAGGCCGTCCGGGTGGCGGCCCAGTCCTTCCGGGCCAACCCCGCTTTTCAGGCGGAGGACGCCATCATGGAGCTGGGTGTGGGCGAGGCGCTGACCTCCTTCCTGGACGAAAACGGCGTTCCCGCCATGGTGGAGCGCACCAAGATCATCTGCCCCCAGAGCCTGATGGCGCCGCCGGAGCCGATGGTGCGCGCCAAGGTGATGATGCACGACGGCATGGAGAAATACGACGACTTCGTGGACAACGTATCGGCCTACGAGGTGCTGACGGAGGAGGCGGAACGAGCCGAGGCCGCCGAGCAGGCCGAGGCCGACCGCAAGGCGCAGGAAAAGGCAGAGACCGAGGCGGAGAAGCAGCGCCTGAAAGAGGAGGAGGCCGACCGCAAGCGCCAGCTGAAGCTGGAGGATGAGGAGCGCCGCCGCCAGCAAAAGCTGGCCGACGAGGAGCGCCGCCGTCAGCAGAAGCTGGCGGATGAGGCGCGGCGCAAGGCCGAGCGCCAGCAGGAAAAGCTGGAGGCCGAGGCCAAGCGCAAGGCGGAGCGCCGCGCCGCCAAGATCGAGTCCCAGCTCATCTCCGCAGGCGGGCAGGTGCTCAAGCGCGGCCTTCTGGGCGTGCTGAAAAAGCGGTGATCACCGCAGGAGAATAGGCAGCAGGAAAGCACCGGTCACCGGTGCTTTCCTGTTTGGCGTATTTTTATCTGATGCAAGCAGGTCGTCACACCGGCTGCGCCGCGCCTGTTTTTTCCGGCGGCGTGGTGGTTTGATCCGGCCGTGCCAGATAAATCAGATAAGGTGCAGCCGTCTTTGCGTTGACATTTTCTTTCCCTCATGATACCATCAAAAACGGCGGTAAACGCCGACGTTTTTATTAAGGAGAGAGATTTATGGAAAAAAAGCCGACCCCTCGGGCGATCGCTCTGCTGCCCGTGGCTGTATTTCTGGTGCTGTATCTGGTGCTGGGTATTATTTTGGAGTATGTCCTGAAAATTGAGATGGGCTTCTATCAGATCCCCATCGTCGTGGCTTTCTTGGTGGCGCTGCTGGTGGCCTGCCTGCAAAACCGCGGCGTGAGCTTTGATGAAAAGCTGGAGCTGATGGGACAGGGCATCGGTGATAAGAACATCGTCACCATGATCCTCATCTTCCTCGTCGCCGGCATCTTCGTGGGCGTCACCGGCCGTTCCAGCGCCGAGGCCGTGGCCTACTTCCTGCTGTCCATCGCCCCGGTGAAGCTGGCGGTTGCCGTGCTGTTCGTGGTGGCCTGCTTCGTGTCCATGGCCATGGGCACCTCCGTGGGCACCATCACCCTGCTGGCGCCCATCGCCGTGGCGGTGTCTGCCGATTCCGGCTTTGACCTGCCGCTGTGCATCGCCTCCGTCATGGGCGGCGCCATGTTCGGCGACAACCTCAGCTTTATTTCCGATACCACCATCGCCGCCTGCTCTACGCAGGGTACGGAGATGAAGGACAAGTTCCGCGCCAACTTCAAGATCGCCCTGCCCGCCGCGCTGGCGGCGCTGGCGCTGATCATCGTGGTCTCTCTCGGCACCGATGTACAGAGCGCCGTTTCCGGCGGTCACGATCTGGTGCTGATCATCCCCTATGTGCTGGTGCTCATCGGCGGCATCATCGGCCTGAATGTGTTCGTGGTGCTGCTCATCGGCATCGCCGCCGGCGCCGCCATCACCCTCATCACCGGGCAGGTCACGGCGCTGGAGCTCATGGGCAACATGGGCGGCGGCGTATCCGGTATGTTCGAGACCATTCTGGTGACCCTGCTGGTGGCCTCCCTGTGCGGCCTCATCCGCGCCTACGGCGGCTTTGAGAGCATCCTCGCCTTCATCCGCCGTGTGTTCCGGGGCAAACGGGGCGGTCAGCTGGGCATCGGCCTGCTGGTGGGCCTCATGGATATCGCCACCGCCAACAACACCGTGGCCATCGTCATGGCCGGCCCCATCGCCAAGGAGGTGGCGGAGGAGTACGGCATCAGCCCCAAGCGCTCCGCCTCCCTGCTGGACACCTTCTCCTGCATCTTCCAGGGCATCATCCCCTACGGCGCACAGATGCTGGTGGCCATCTCCACCTGCGCCACCCTCGGCTACGCCATCAGCGCCTTTGACATCATCCCCCTGCTGTTCTACCCCTTCCTGCTGTGCCTGTCCAGCCTGCTGTTCATCCTGTTTGATAAGAAGTAAAGCGTCCTTCGCGCTTTTATGTCAAGAGCCCACCTTCTTACGAAGGTGGGCTCTTAGCGTAATGCTTCCAAGCGGTGCCTGTATGACGCAGCGCTGTGGCCGCTGTCCGCCGGAATTGATCCATGTAATAGACTGCTGCCACGGGATACAGCTTCAGGCGCGGCAAATCTCCGGCACTTACGCTGCCGGCCCCCGCCCCTTGACGCTCCCGCTTCTTACTGCAGGTGCTCCTCCATCCAGTGCAGGATCTCACGAAGCCGGCTGATGCGGTTGGAGGGCGTTCCCTCGCGGCTCAGGCCGTGGTTTTCGCCGTAGAACATACACAGCTTGCTCTCCACGCCATGGAGCTTGAGCGCCGCGAACATTTCCAGACCATTTGCCAGCGTGCAGCGATAATCCTTATCTGCGTGAATAAAGAGCGTGGGCGTCTTGACCCGGTCGGCATAGGTAAGGGGCGACGCCTTCCACAAACGCTCCGGGTGATCCCAAATGGTGCCAAGCTGCTGGTCGGGCACATAGTAGTAGCCGATATCCGAGAGGAGATAGTCCCCCACATAGTTGGCAATACTCCGCTGGGACACCGCACAGCGGAAACGATCCGTGTGACCAATGACCCAGTTGGTCATAAAGCCGCCGTAGGAACCGCCGGCAACGCCCATCCGCTCTGCATCTATTTCGGGATATCTCCGCAGCACCTCGTCCGTGAACTCCATCAGATCCTGGAAGTCCACTTCTCCGTATTTGCCCTGCAGGTCAGCAAACGCATTTCCCTTGCCGCAGCTTCCTCTGGGGTTGCAGTAGCATACGAAAAAGCCGGAGGCCGCCCAAAGCTGCATCTCATGGTGGAAGCCCGGGCCAAACACCATCTTCGGCCCGCCGTGAATATGAAGGATGCCCGGATACCGTTTGCCCGGCTCATAGCCCACCGGCTTCATCACGAAGCCGTCGATATCCACGCCGTCGGTGTTCGTAAAGGTAAGCCTCTCCGGTACGGAAATGGTCACGCCCTCCAGCGCAGCCCCGTTGAAATCCGTCAGCTGCTCCAGCTCGCCGCCATCCCAAAGGTACACCTCCGGGAGCTTCAATCCCACAGCCGCAGAGAAGAGGAACCTCTTTCCGTCCTTGGTATCGAAATCAATGAGATAGTCATCGCTGCTGAAGAGCGTCTGCACGCCGGTCTCCCGCTCCCATACACACAAACCGGAGCCCACGCCGTCCGTGTTGAGGAAATACAGCGTCTCGCCCACCATTCTCTGTCCCGTGGTAGCGCCGGAGAAGCAGTCGGTAACCACCTCGGAGCTGACCCGGCGGTCATAACGCCCCAGGTTTTCCTCTCCCTTTTCGTCCACCACAAAGAATGTGGGATGCTCGTACACGCCATAGTCCCGCATGACCAGTCCCAGACAGAGCGCCTTCCGGCCCAGATGCCCTACATAGTCGATGCTGTATTTGTCGGGCGTGATCAGCGTCTCCGTCTCGCTGCGCGCCGCGTCCCAGCGATACATTCCCTCGGTGACCGGCTTTACATCCCGGAAGGGAAACGCCGTGAAGAGCACCTGACCGGGCCGGGCATTCACATGATTTACATCATACTCCTCCGGCGTGATCCGGCGATATTCTCCGGTCGCCTCCAGATAGAGAAACAGCGTATTTCTGGTCTGATTGAACATCCCGATCCCGTTTTCACACAGGGGCAATTCCGTCAAAACCTTATAGCCCTTGGTCTGCTGACGGCGAACGAGCTCCTTCTCCAGCGCCTCTCCCGTCAGCTCCAAAAGATTCGGCCGATCCAAATGGGTCTCGCCCGTAAAGACATAGCGGCCTTCGTCCATTCTCCAAAGCCCGGATACGGACATGGGGAGGCGGAATGCCTCGCTCTCTTCACCCGTGCATACGTTCAGGCGGTGATACACCGACCACTCTTCCTCAAAGCCCCGCGCCTGCAGCGCTTCGTCCAGCTCCGTGGTCTTATAGAGAATATGGGTGTTATCCTCCCAAACCGCCTTCCGCTGGGAGTCTCCTCGGGTAATCTGCCGGCACTCTCTTTTCTCCAGATCATACAGCCACAGATTCCAGCGATAGCCGTCCCCTTCCCTGTCGACATCCTTAAGCGAAAAGGCCAGATATCTTCCGTCTGGAGACAGCTCCAGCGCAGAAGGATACCGGTATTTGGCAAAATCCGTCAATGCCAGCTTCTTCATACCTGCGTTCCCTCCTTTTCCATCACCTTAAATGTCTCATAAAGCATCCGCGTGCCAAACCCGATGCCGCCCTTTGTATAGATCCCCTCGCATTCGGTGGTCCATGCGGTACCGCCGATGTCCAAGTGGATCCAAGGCGTCTCCTCGACAAATTCCTTCACGAACATGGCGCCTACCGTGGCATATCCGCCCACGCTGGAGCCCATCGCGCTGTTCTTCAGATGGGCCACACGGGAATCCAGCACCCGGCGGAGATTCTCATCACAGGGCAGCTCCCACATCCGCTCACAGGCAGCGGCAGCGCCCTTCTCCACCTGCGCGGTCAAGGCCCGGTTATTGGTGAACGCTCCGCAGCGGCGGTTTCCCAGAGCTGTCTGGATACCGTCGGTGAGCGTGGCGATATCCACGATACGATCCACGCCGCAGCACTGCTTGGTATACGTCACAGCGTCGGCCAGCGTGATGCGGCCCTCGGCATCAGTGTTGTTTACCTCGATATACCGTCCGGACATAGAGCGGATCACATCGCCCGGCACATAGGCGGTTGCGGAGAGCTTGTTCTCACAAGCCGCCACCACGCCGGTAATATTGATCCGAAGACCCCGCTTCTGCGCCGCCCACAGGGCGCCCATCACGGCGGCCGCGCCGCTCATATCGTGCTGCATGGTCTCCATAAACTCAGACGACTGGAGGGAGTATCCGCCGCTGTCGTAGGTAAGGCCCTTGCCGATCAGCCCCAAGCGGCTCTCCACGTCCTGTGCGCCGGTATACTCCATGACAATGAGCTTCGGCTCGTGGATCGAGCCCTTCCCGACCTCCAGAAAAGCGGTAAGTCCGATACGCTCTACCTCATCTCTGCCGTAAACGGTCACCTTCACCTGTGTTCCCTCAAAAAGCTCCTGCGCCGCCTGCGCCAGCTTGGCAGGGGTGAGCACCGTCGGAGGCTCATTGATCAGATCCCGTGCGATGCAGGTGGCCTTAGCAGCCACCTCAGCCTCCGTCATAGCGGCCTCATAGCACTCCGGCGTCTCGCAGAGGAACGCAGCCGTTTCGATCCCCGTCGGCGCAGGGGTCGTCTTGTACTTGTCAAAGCGGTAGCTGGTAAGAGCTGCCGCCTCTGCCGCCTTTTGGAATTGCGCCGGCGTGAACTGCGGACACACACCCCGCAGATCGGTGCACACCGCGCGCAGATCCATTTCGTGACACTGACGATACACCTTGGCACAGTTCTCCAGCACCTGCTCCAGACTCCAGTCCTTTCCCAGTCCCAGCAGGAAGATCTGGATCAATGCGCCCTCCGAAAGAACAGAAAAGCGGTAGACCTCGCCTGTTTTTCCATCAAACCGCCCCGAGGCACGAACTGCGGCGAGCTCCTGCTCCCAAGGGCCCTGATAACCGTTCAGGTTGCCTTCTCCCAGCGGGACCACCACACCGTCCCAAGCTCTGGCGTCATACTGTTTCACAAGTTGCAGTTCCATTTTTTTCTTCCTCCTTATGGTCTATTCCATGATAGCCAATCAAAAAAAGCGGGGGCGGCTATGCCGCCCCCGCAGGGGTGTGCGAGGGAATGCACCCGCGCCAAATCCCCTTTTCTTACAGCAGATGGCAGGCCGCGAAGTGTCCGGGCTCCACCTCTTTGAATCCCGGGACCTCCCGCGCGCAGTCCGGGCAAGCCACAGGACAGCGGTCGTGGAAGGGACAGCCGGAGGGCAGGTGGATCGGACTGGGAATCTCTCCGCGCAGCTCCTGCGATTCGGCAATATTGCCCTCGTCAATCGTTGGTGCAGCGGAAAAGAGCGCCTTGGTATAAGGGTGAACCGGGTTGGAGAACAGCAACTTCTTCGGAGCCCGCTCCACGATTGATCCCAGATACATGACACCCAAGCTGTCGCTGATGTGCTTGACCACGCTCAGGTCGTGTGCAATGAACAGGTAGGAAAAATGAAATTCATCCTTCAGATCCATAAGAATGTTCAGGATCTGCGCCTGAATGGACACATCCAAAGCAGATACCGGCTCATCCGCTATGATGAATTTCGGCTCGACCGCCAACGCCCGGGCTATGCCGATGCGCTGACGCTGACCGCCGGAAAACTGATGCGGATACCGGTTGGCCTGCTCAGAGCTGAGTCCTACGCGCTCCAACAGGTGAATCGCCTTCTCCTCCGCCTCTGCCTTGCTGCTGCAAAGCTTGTGGAACAGCATCGGCTCTGTGAGGATCTCCATGATCTTCTGCCGGGGATTCAGGGAGGCATAGGGGTCCTGGAAGATCATCTGCATCTCGCGACGGATGGGGCGCATCTCCTGCGGCTTGAGCCGGGTGATATCGCGCCCGTCAAATATGATCTTGCCGGACTTTGGCTCGATAAGCTTGATGATGGTACGGGCCGTGGTAGACTTTCCGCAGCCGGACTCGCCCACCAAGCTGAACACCTCGCCCTGCTCCACGTCGAAGCTGACGTCGTTGACCGCGTGAACCACTCGATTTTCCAGTGAAAAATGGCCTTTTTTGAATTTTACCTTATCCAGAAAATCCTTGGTGAGATTAAACTCCTGCACCAGGTTCTCCACCTGAAGAATCTTACTCATGGCTCTCGCCTCCTGTCAGCGGAAAGTGGCAAGCCGCACAATGCCCCGGGCCCACCTCATGGTTTTCAGGCGCCACGGTACGGCAAATATCCTGGCAGTATTTGCATCTGGGAGCGAAGTAACATCCTTGGGGCAGATCCAGCATACTGGGAACCATACCCGGAATGGACTCCAATCGTTTCTGCTCCTCGCCCATTCTGGGGATGGAGTTAAGAAGTCCCACGGTATACGGATGGCTGGGGCGGCGGATCACGTCATCCCGAGAGCCGTTTTCCACGATTTTGCCGCAGTACATAACGATGATACGATCCGCCATCTGGGAAACCACCGCCAAGTCATGGGTGATCAAAATGAGGGAAGCGCCCTGCTCCTTCACCAGCTTATCCATGAGCTTGAGGATCTGCGCCTGTATGGTCACATCCAGCGCAGTGGTGGGCTCATCGGCGATGATGAGCTTCGGGTTGGCAGCCAAGGCGATCGCAATGATGACCCGCTGCCGCATACCGCCTGAAAACTGATGGGGGTAGGATTTCAGCCGGTCCTCCGGGTTGGGGATGCCCACCATTTGCAGCAATTCCACACAGCGCGCGTGCTTTTCCTGCTTGGTCATCTGCTTCTGGTGGAGATCCAGCATCTCGGTGATCTGCTTTTCGATGGTATAGAGCGGATTCAGGGAGGTCATAGGATCCTGGAACACCATGGAGATCGCCTTGCCTCTGATCTTCATCATTTCCCGTTCGCTCTTTTTGCTGATATCCTCACCCTGGAAAAGGATTTTGTCCGATTCCACCACTCCGGGCGGCTCGATCAATTTCAGAATGGAAAAGCTGCTAACGGATTTACCGCTGCCCGACTCGCCCACGATGCCCAGCACCTGTCCCTCATCCAGGGAAAAGCTAACGCCATCCACCGCCTTGACCACACCGCGAAAGGTGTGGAAGTAGGTTCGCAGGTTTTCCACCTGCAGCAGTGTTTCGCTCATCTCACTTCCCCCTTACTTCAGCTTAGGATTGAACTCATCGCGCAGGAAATCTCCCAAAAGATTGATTCCGAACACGATCAGCATGATGTAGAGACCCGGCATCACCGCGATCCACCAGTATCCACTGAACAGCACGTCGAAGCCATTCTTGACCAGCATACCCAGAGAGGGCTCCGTGACCGGAACGCCTACGCCCAGGAAGCTCAACGTGGCTTCTGCCAGAATAAGACCGCCCACCTTCATAGTGGAGAGAACGATGACGGTGGTCATTACATTGGGCAGCACATGCTTGGCAATGATCAGGATATTGGGGATGCCGATGACTCTGGCTGCATCCACATACTCCATCTGCTTCACCGTCAGCACCTCGGCTCGGACGGTACGGATGTATGTGACGCACCCGATGATCGTAAACACGACCAGCAGCTTACTTACGCCCCGTCCGAACATGGTCATGATGAAGAGCGCCACAAGAATATCGGGGAAAGAGAGCAGGATATCTGCCAAACGCATGATAATAGCGTCTACTCTCCCGCCGAAATAGCCTGAGATCAGTCCCAGCGTGATGCCTACGGCACAGGCCAGCAGCGTACCGACAACGCCGATAAAGAGGGAGATACGGCTTCCGTAAATAAGAGAGCTGAAAATATCCCGTCCCTGACTGTCGGTGCCAAAAATAAACCGGGCGTCACCGCCTGCTTCCCATGCAGGCGGCTTGTAGGAATCCGTGAGGGAAAGAGAGGCCACATCATAGGGGTTCTGCGGCGCAAACAACGGCCCGAAAAGGGCAATGAACAGCACCAGTACCACGATCACCGTGCCGATGATGGCGGACGGACTGCGCTTGTAATTGTGAAAGAACTCAGACTCAGCGAGGCGCCGGAACAAGCTCTTGTTAGGGGCAGCGCCCATTTTTTTCATTTCACCCATAGCGCATCACCTGAATTCGATTCTCGGGTCGATGACTGTATACAGAAGGTCGACCACAAAATTGATAAACACGAACAACACCGTAGTGAGAATCAGATAGGCCACAATGATCGGCCGATCCACCGAGTTAATGGAGTCAATGAGCAGCTTGCCGAGCCCCGGCCAGGAGTAGATGGTCTCGGTCACCGTCGTAAAGGCGATCAGCGAGCCGATCTCCATACCGAACACCGTAATAACCGGGATCAGGGCATTTTTCAGAGCGTGTCCAAAGAGAACCTTTCGGGTGGACACACCTTTTGCTCGGGCAAACTTGATATAGTCCTGCCGCATATTCTCCATCACGCCGGCACGGGTAAGCCGTACCAGAGACGCGATGTTGGTCACAGACAGCGTGAGGGCAGGCAGGATAATGTACTTAAGCCCACCGGGTGCAAACAAGCTGAAATTCATTCCCAGGAACGACGTTGTTGCGCCCCGTCCCGAGGAGGGGAACCAATGCAGCTTCAGGGAGAAAATGTAGATCAGCATGATGCCGATGAAGAAGGAGGGCAGGGAAATGCCCAGAATGGAACCTCCCATCACCAGTGTGCTGGATTTTCGTTTGGGAAAAGCGCCCGCATATACACCCAGTGGGATGGAGATGACGAGAGCCAGCACGACTGATACAAAAACCAGCTCCAGCGTAGCAGGCACCCGCTGGGCAATCAGGGAGAGCACATCCACCTTATAGATATAGGACTTGCCGAAATCTCCCTTGAACGCATTGCTGACAAAAGATACATACTGCTCCAGGATCGGTCTGTTGAGCCCCAGTTCTTCTCGAACCTGCTCTCGAACCTCAGGCGGAGCCTTGGGAGAGACCAGCATATTGACGGGGTCGCCAATGAAGTTGGCCAGAACAAATACCAGAATGGACACAATGAAAAGTGTAACTACCATTTGCGCCAGCCGCTTCAGGAAATACTTGAACACGGTAACACCTCATTTACGGGCTTACACCCTATTGGCGGGAGGCAGAAGGGAAGATCCCCCCTTCTGCCTCCTCCCATTGATTGTTCTTTATATACGCTTAGAAGGTGAAGTCCCAAGCCAGAATATGGTCATCGGCACTGGGGGTGTAGTGGATGCCGGCACGTACGCCAAAGATGTTGTCCTTGAAGAACAGAGGAATGTAGGCAGCCTCGTCCCGGGCGATCTGATCCACCTGCTCTACCAGAGCTGCACGCTTGGCCTGATCGGGCTCAACAGATGCCTGATCCAGCAGCGCGTCCACCTCGGCATTGCTGTAATGGCCCTTGTTGCCTTCGCCCATGCCGGGCTTGCCGTCGTAGGTGTAGAGCATATCGTTGAAGATGACCATGCCCTCGCCGGAGCTGTCGCCCCAGCCTGCCATGAAGAAGGAGGACTGGAGGTTCTCTGCGCTTACCTTCTCATAGAAGGAGGCGCGGGGCAGCAGGTTCACCTCGGTCTTGATGCCCACCTTCTCCAGATAGCTGGCGATGGCCTGAGACACCTGATCGGCGTTCATGTCACTGTCGCTGCGGGCATCGATGCGAAGATAGAAGCCATTGGGGTAGCCGGCCTCCGTCAGGAGCTGCTTGGCAAGCTCGGGATCGTAGGCAGGACGCTCGACGTCGGCATTATATCCCACACAGATGCTGGGCATATAGGAGTTGGCCACAGTGGCATAGCCGTTCATGACGGTATCGACGATCGTCTGAATGTCAATGGCGTGGTAGATGGCCTGACGAACCTTCACATTGAGGAGCGGGTTGGGATCGTCGGTGCCGGCGGAGCCATGCTCGTTGAGCAGGTCAAAGCCCATGTAGCTGCAGGACAGGCTGGGGTTGGTAACGACCTGCACATTGGGGTCGTTCTTCAGGCGCTCCACGTCCATCACGGGGATGTTGGAGATGAAGTCCACCTCGCCGTTGATCAGAGCGGTGGTGCGGGTAGCTGCATTGGCGATCACGCGGAACTCCACGGTCTCCGCTTCAGGCAGCTCGCCCCAGTACTCGTCGTTGCGGACCAGCTTGATATAGGATTCCTTCACATGCTCCACCAGCCGATAGCGGCCGGTACCCACAGGGTTCGCTGCGATCTCCTCGCTGGTAAGACCCTCGCAGGTCTCCTTGTCAAGCATCATGATGTGGATCAGGCTGCCGGCAAACACGGGATAGGGGATCTTGGTCACCAGCTGCACGGTGTAATCATCCACCTTCTTGATCTCCTGAAGACGCATGAGGTACACGCCCATCTCCAGGGTAGGATCATTGAGGATGCGCTCAAAGCTGAAGACCACGTCATCGGCATTGAAGTCGTTTCCGTTGGAGAATTTCACACCCTGACGGAGCTTAAACTCCCAGGTCACGCCGTCATCCAGAACAGTCCAGCTCTCCGCCAGACCGGGCTTCTTGCCCAGATCCGTATCGTAGTCCACCAGGGGGTCATACAGATGAGACGCCATCTGCATCTCGGCGCTGCTGTCCTTCACCGCCGGGTCCAGCGAGACAACATCATTCAGCACCGCGATGGTCAGGCTCTTTTTGCCGTCATCAGCGGGGTTGCTCTGCTGCGAATCGCCTGCCCCGCAGCCGGTCAAGGCCACCGAGAGACACAGAGCTACGGACAGGATAAGCGCAATGGTTCTCTTTTTCATAGCTGTTTCTCCTTTAAAAAAATTTTTCTGATCTATTCGTTTTATGTGGCGCGCTGTTTTGGGGTATCACCGAAGAGCCAGGCCGTTGACCGCTTTTTCTATCTGCTCCAAGGCCTTTGTCAGGGTACACCGTGGGCAGGCCACGTTCATGCGCAGGAAGGCCTCTCCCTGCTCGCCGAACTCATAGCCGGCACAGAACGCCACCTTGGCCTCGTTGATCATGAAGTGCTCCAGCGCCATGCCCCGGTAGGGCAGC
>Ga0129312_1001423_pt1 | contig 14086 bp, 10 predicted proteins | sample O827metagenome_FD_94434 | JGI IMG/M metagenome (GOLD analysis project Ga0129312, IMG submission 94434) | Orangutan group fecal microbial communities from Wisconsin, USA - O827 metagenome | ecosystem: Host-associated > Mammals > Digestive system > Large intestine > Fecal | place: USA: Wisconsin... | reverse complement strand
TTCACAACCCTTTGCTAAGAACACCTTTCCTGTTTCGTCGAAATAAAGATTATAGGATTCGCTTATTTTGCAGTTAAAACGGCAATTCTTTAGTTGTTTCGGTGCTTCGTTTTTGAAAGCAGACTCTCTTTTAAGAGTGACCGTTTCGCCTTTCATCTTTAGTGTAATTTTGTCACGTTCTATTCTATAGCCAGCAATGGAAAGGCTTTCTTCTCCAGTCTCGATAATTAAAGGAGAACTATTGCCATTGTAGATGATTTTGCCACTACCTTCCCATTCGATATAACTACCAGGATTTCCTATAACACCAACAACTTCGTTGATTACCTCGTATGTGCCATCTGGTTGAATGACCCATTGAGCATAGTCACCTTGCCAAATTCCTGCAAGTGATGCTTGGACAGAAGCTGTTCCATTGTCATCGTTTGAACAACTACTGCAAACTCCTTGCATGATGCATACGGTAAGAATACCAAAAAAACACTTAAAGCTTAAATTTTTCATATTCATTGTTTCGGGAGTTATAAGTTAAATTCTGCTTAAAGATATTTATTTATCTAAGAATAGAAGTTTGGTCTCTGTCTGTGGCATGTTCTCTGCGAAGGCTTTAGCTACTTCCTTGGAAGCATCGAGGCGACGTTGCTCCATATCGATGTTGTCGTCCATGACTTTTAGTGTAATATCCCATGGCGTATTCAGTTCAGCCTTCTCTTTGATTTCCTCAAGAAGTTTGATAGCAGCCTCATAACTTGATGATTCGGGATCTATCTCTGCCAACAGATTGGCGGCTTCGATAGCAGCATCACTATTTGTACGACCAGACCAAACAGCAACGGCTTTGGTCAATAGTCGTTCGCCTTCGGTGTTGATACGATGTTGCCATACTTCCTTGACACATGACAGCGCACGATCATAGGCTGCTGCACATTCGGGAATAATGAGCAACTCGTAGATGGCTTCATCATACTTACGGGTCTGGTCCAGCATCTTGGCACGGGCAATGATACGGTCTGCTTGCGCATCATAGTATGCAACAATCTTCTTTTGAGATTGAGCAATGAAGTCTGATAGTCCTTGATGACGTGGCGTCAGCCGTTTTACAGCATCGCTGAATGCGGCAGCATCACTCTGACCGACACCATCGAGTTGAGTGGTATATGCCGAGAATACAACACCATCGTCAGCGTTGAGCACCTTTAGGTTGAATTGTATCTGACAGACTGTTTGGCGGGGAGGACCTGCTGTGATGCTCTTGCCTATGATTTCATATTCAGGGACCAATGCAAAACTATGGAGTCCTGCCATTGCCGATACACCATTCGTTGTCAACAACTGGCGCAGTTTGCCTGCTACCACTCGTTGGTAAGATACAGGAATGGCAGACGCACCCGACTGGAATGCAATGCCTATAGGCAGACTGCACTCTTGAGCCTGAACGGAAAGTGCCGTTGTGCAGGCTATGATAAACGATGCAATATATTTCTTCATAGTCGTAATACTTTATTTTTCTCCAACAATAAGCAGACAGCGACCCAGTCCACGGTTGACCACCTTAGTGGATATGTTGCGTGGGGCTCCTTTCAGATATTTACGTAGTTCGCGTGCAAAACCTTCTGCATCCATAGCCATACCGTTGGTGTGGTAGAGTGGGATGCGAACTTGATCGAAGAGCAGATAGTTTTCGGTGGCATCGCTCTTGTTGAAACGATGTTCTACGGTATTGTTTGCCATCCATTCGGTAATCAGTTCGCCGAGTTCCTTACCGTCATACTCTGTTTCGAAATCGAGTTCTTGTCCGTTGTCCGGAATCTGTAATTCGATAACAACCTCGCGGCCTTTGGCAAGAAGGTCATCGAAATGCTGGCGGAGTAGGGATGTGAAACTGTCCATGTGGTCTTGCACTGCCTCTTCTATGAGCACTGGAACTTCTGCAGAGAATGATGGCGCTCCAGTTCCTTCTGCACCAGCAACCTGCTTGTTACTATAGGCATCGAGTCCGCGGAGATTGTAGGTAATGGAACGTTTCGGTCCATTGACATTCACTCCCCAATCTACTTCTAAGATAATGTCGGCACGAGCCGTGCGTCGCAAACGATCAACAGGACTCTCTGCCAAACCAGCACCTGAGGTTTTGGTACGTATCACACTGTTCTCTTGATTGAGACGTTCTATACTTTTGATGGTCTGTGAGAGGTCCTGCAAAGGGAAACCACGTTCTGCCATGAGGGTATTGATTTTGGAGATGACCGCCATCAGCTCGCGGTTTTCCTGTAGTGCCTTCTTATAGTTGGGAATCATTTCCTTGATGCCCATCACATCTACAGTATCCATACAATGGTGTTCGTTACACCAGACATCACTTGGCACAACCATCAATTTCGGCAGTTTGGCCTGTCCGAACGACGGCATGGCAATTGCCAACAATGCTATCAGTATAATGTTAATCCTTGTGTTCATCATTATAGCATGTCTATTTATAGTCTTTCTGAATAATTTTATCTTTGATGAGTCGTTGGCGCAACTGTGGACATTTCACGGTTACCACAATGCTCCATCGGGTCCCCAACATACTCTCGGTATGTTCTCTTGACTTTTTCTTCTTTTTCTCATCCTTGAAAGAAACATATTTCTTGAAGCGGTTGCCGTCGGCAAAGAACTTGTTGAAATAGGCTTCGTGACGTTCGCGAGCATTGACTTCTGTCAGCATAGGACGTGTGTTGCAACCTTCCATGCCAGCATGAATACCCTTGAAGAGAATGTCACGTACGGCAGTTTTCATAGCTTGTTCTACCGCATCTTTCTTCTTGCTGCCGAATCCCCATACACGTAGGGTCTGAGTGCCATCTTCCTCCACACCGAGACATTGGGTCTCGAATCCTACTCGTGGCGACATGGCCACTTGTGCCTTTGCACCTGCCATCATAAATATGGCGATGCTGATGAGAATGGTTTTCTTCATATTGTTTCGTGTTAGGGTTAAAATCCACTGTTTAATCGTTTCACCACTCCTGCTGCTTCTAAATCTTTGCGGAGTTGTTCTTTGGATACAGAGATGATGCCGGTAACGATATACTGTTTGCCTTGACGCACTACCTGCATGGATCCTTCTATCAGAGTGGCATAAGCCTCGCATCCTCCTCCTTTGCGAAAAAAAGGAATAAAGAAATCGCTATACTGTTGTTCAACCATGGCACTACCCGCCATTGGCGGTTGCGAAATGCATCCACCGCCACCTGAATAGCCTCGGAATAACACGCCATGGATAGCGCAACGCTTTAGGATATTGTCGCCGATTTCTTTTTTATCGACCACGGTTTTCACTTTTACCAAATAAAAACCTTGATTTGCTGACCCGCCACAACTTACTTCATATATAAGTGGTTTGTCTTTTTCTTTAGCCTCCATTGTGATTGGCATAGCAACCAATAATAGGAGGAGCAACCGTATCGTCCAGTCTCTCATAATGGGTATGGTTTTTAGTTCTTTTTTAATCATTTCCTACTTGCAAATTTACTGTGTTTTTTTAGATTCTACAAGTCGCCAAAATGTCCATATACGATGACAGGTAATAAGTGCAGATAAGAGGAAAAAATTGGTTGATAAGAGGACAAAAATATTTTTGCGTCAACTTTGCAAGTGTTCGGAAATCAAAGAAAAATGCTGATTTTCTTTGTATTTCGCTCGGTTAGCATTACCTTTGACGCGATGCGTCGAAGGTACTTACGTTCGAAAATACAAAAGAAAAAACAGTTTTCTTTTGTATTTCACTCACTTATTCGTACCTTTGCACACGAATTTAGACCATGTGTATGATGGTCTGTAGGATTTTTGGAAGGTTTTTGCACCCTGATGATCCCATATCGTTTGTGTGGGATAATGGCTGGGAGGGTGAATTCAGCCTTCTTTATTAGCAATATTATCAAGGTAAAAAAACATTGAAAACATTTGAAGAATTGGGCGTCAGCGAAGAGATTCGCCGCGCTATTGACGAGCTTGGATTCGAACATCCAATGCCAGTACAGGAAGAAGTAATCCCTTATTTGTTGGGTAACAAAAACGATGTCATCGCATTGGCACAGACAGGAACAGGTAAAACTGCTGCCTATGGACTGCCGTTGTTGCAGAAAACTGATGCATCGCGAAAAGAAACACAAGCCATCATCCTTAGTCCTACACGTGAACTCTGTCTGCAAATTGCTGACGATCTCAACAGTTTTGGAAAATATATCGACGGCATGCATATTGCCGCTGTATATGGTGGAACGGATATCGGTTCGCAGATACGTACACTAAAACATGGTGTGCAGATTATCGTTGCCACACCAGGACGTCTCATTGACCTCATCAACCGTGGAGTTGCTAAACTCGATCAGGTGAATAATGTAGTGCTCGACGAGGCAGACGAGATGCTCAACATGGGATTCTCTGACAGTATCAATGCTATTTTCGAGTGTGTGCCTGCCGATAGAAACACGTTGCTCTTCTCGGCTACTATGAGTAAGGATATTGAGAAAATAGCACTCAACTATCTGCACGACCATAAGGAAATTGTGGTGGGATCACGAAACGAAGGTGCTGAACACGTGAACCACATCTATTATCTGGTCAATGCACGTGATAAATATCTCGCATTGAAACGAGTGGTAGATTTCTATCCTCGCATCTTTGCTATTATCTTCTGTCGCACTAAGATAGAAACACAAGAGATTGCCGACAAACTCATCAAGGATGGATATAATGCCGAGGCACTCCACGGAGACCTCAGTCAGCAACAACGCGACCTGACCATGCAGAAGTTCCGCCAGCACACCGTACAGTTCCTTGTGGCTACCGATGTTGCAGCACGAGGCCTTGATGTGGATGATCTTACCCATGTTATCAACTACGGATTGCCCGACGATATTGAGAGCTACACCCATCGTAGCGGTCGTACCGGACGTGCAGGCAAGAAGGGAACGTCTATCTCTATCATCCATACCAAAGAGAAATTCAAGGTGAGACAGATAGAGAAACAGATTGGTAAGGACTTTGTGGATGGTACGTTGCCTGCTCCTGAGGAGATTTGCAAGAAACAGCTTTTCAAGACCATGGACGATATTATGAAGACTGATGTTGATGATGAGCAGATTGCTCCCTATATGGAAGAAATCAACCGTCAGTTTGAATATATCGACAAAGAGGATATTATCAAGAAGATGGTGACAATCACCTTCGGTAAATTTCTCGACTATTATAAGAATGCACCCGAAATCATCAAGCCCGATAGCCGTAGTGCCAAGGCTGCAAGGGGCGAAGGTAAAGCAGACGGCAACCGTCGTACTCGTCAGAACGGACCGCGTAAGGCTGAAGCCGGATACCGCCGCTTGTTTGTAAATTTAGGTAAGGACGATGGCTTCTATCCTGGCGAAGTGATGCAGTTCCTCAATAAGTGTGTGCCAGGACGTGTGCAGGTGGGACATATCGACCTTTTGGGTAAGTTCTCTTATATAGAAGTTCCTGAGGAAGATGCTGACCGCGTGATGCAAAACCTCAACGGACAGCACTATAAGCGCCGTGAAGTGCGCTGCAACGATGCTGATGAGGCTGGACACGGAAACGGCAGACGTCCCTCCGAGTCTGCTCCACGCAATCAGCGTAGCGAGGGTCGTAGTGGACGTGGCGAAGGCCGTGGCGCTAAAGGTTATGGTCGTGCCGACAGAAACGACGGTCGTCAGCAACGTGGTTCAAGGGGAGCTGCACGCCATCAGAATCATGAAGATATGAATGATTGGCGATCGCTGATGAATCCAGACTCTATGCGCTTGCGTGGTGAAGAGCCCGACTTCAGCGAGGAAGGCTGGGCACGTCGTCGTCCGAAGAAGAAATAAACTAACGACTGATAGGGGATAAACCCTAACATCTGGTTTGTGATAAAACCTAACGACCGAATGGGACGATAGTCGTTGAGCATACCATATCAGGGTATGGGCAACGATTCTAATAAAAGAAAGGGAGCAACACTACGGTGCTGCTCCCTTTGCTATGGGTTATCATTCATCTTATTTCTTGATGCCGATTTCCTTCAGCAGACGGTCGGCATGGCCCCAACGATCCATCATGTAGAGCATATAGCGCACATCCACGTTGATGGTACGTGCCAACTGCTTGTCGAAGAAGATATCGCTCGACAGGCTGTCCCAGTTGCCATCAAAGGCAAGGCCCAACAGTTCGCCCTTACCGTTGAAGATAGGAGAACCAGAGTTACCGCCGGTAATGTCGTTGTTAGAGAGGAAACAGAGTTGCAGCGTACCAGTCTCTTTGTCGGCATAAGCACCGAAATCTTTTGCTGAGAGCAGTTTGTGCATGACGGGTTCGGCAAAGTATTCGAAGTTGTCGTTGGCGCGTTGCATCTTCTCCCAGAGGCTGCGAGCATCGGTATAGTAGCCAGAAGGTTTGCCGCCAAGGGTGTATTCGCCCACTTGACCATAGGTCATGCGGAGTGTGAAGTTGGCATCCGAATAGTTAGGAAGATCCTGTTCCATGCGCAGTTTGGCAGCACAGAGCCATTTCTCCTGTTCTTCAATCTGGTCGGCACTACCAGAAAGGTCGGCACGGATGGCACCCATGGTCTCGATGAGGTCTTGACCGAACAGCACACCGAGGTCTTTGGAATAGCTCTTCTTATTAATATAAATAGGAGTATTGTCCTTCATCAGCAGCGATTTGTCGTAGAGATCGTTGACATAGGCGGTGAAATCGCCCTTGTATTTCTCTTCGATGGTGGTGAAGAATGCAGGGTGATATTGCTTTTCCACATGCTCGCTATAGTTTTTCATCATAGCGGCAAGCAGTTCGCGGTCTGTAGCTTCATCCCACTCGTTGCGATTGTCTTTAAACTCCACATATTGTTTCTGCTTCTTGTTTTCCGGACCTTTCACCTCCATGCCGTTGTGGATGCGCTTAGCACGAAGACTCATTTGGTCTGGTTCGCGGCCCCAAGTCTCGTTCCAATAGTAGAGGGCACGCAGGGCAGAGAATCGATTAGCGTAGAGTTTTTCCAGTTTTGCAAAGTCGAGCAATCCTTTCAGATAGCCAGACTCCTGTTGCCATTGCTGCAATTTGGCTTCAAACTCCTGTTTCTGTCTGATGAGTCCGATGGAATCGATACATTTGTTCATACCGATGGAGTTCTTCCAGTAGTTGGAGCTGTGGGCATATTTCGAGTCGTACTTGATGCGCACAGCTTCGTCGGCACGCATGTGGCGGAGCATGATTTCCTGTTTTACGGCACGAGCCTGAGCCATAACAGCATTCATAGCATCGCGGCGTTCCTTGATACCATAGCTGCTCAGGTAGCGGCTGGTGCTGCCGGGATATCCCATAATCATGGCAAAATCGCCGGGTTTATAGCCATCCATTGATACTGGTGCCCATGATGCAGGATGATAGGGCACGTTGTCTTTGGAGTAAGCGGCAGGACCATTGGTCTTTGGGTCGGCATAGATGCGGAATACAGAGTAGTCGCAAGTCTGACGGGGCCACATCCAGTTGTCGGTTTCTCCACCAAACTTACCCATCGATTTGGGCACAGAGAATACCAGACGCACGTCGGTAAAGTCGCGATAGGTTGTCATGTAGTATTTGTTGCCCTCGTAGAAAGGCTTGATTTCTACACGCAACGTAGAGTCTTTCTGGCGAATGTCTTTCTGCCAGGCATTCTCTACAGAATCCACCCATTCGCCCACTTTGCCGATAGCGAGGCTGCTCATGCCCAGTTTGCGCAATTCGTCGGTCACGTCTTTTTGTTCCACCATGAAGCTTACGAAGAGGTCTTTGTTGGGCAATTCCTCTTCATACGAGTTAGCAACAAATCCGTTGAGCATATAGTCGTGCTCTACGGTAGAGTGGCTACGGATAGATTCAAAACCGCAATGGTGGTTGGTGAATACGAGTCCATCGGGAGATACCACAACGCCTGAGCAATAGCCTCCAAAGTTGATAACGGCATTTTTCACGGCATTGCTGCTCTGATAGAGTTGTTCCATAGGGAGTTGGAATCCCTCCTGTTTCATCTGTTCATAGATGGCTGGCGGCAGGTTGTAGAGTGTCCACATGCCTTCGTCGGCCTTGGCGTTGTTGACAGACAGGGCCATCAGAGCGCCGAAGAGTAACATTGCTTTTCTTTTCATAGTGTTATAATTATTTGTTTTGATGTTTTCGGAAGTATTTGCCGATAACGGGCAGACTGCCCAATGGGAAATCTTTCTTCACCACAAGGGCGGTATAGAGTAGGATGAAGATGGTGTTGACTCCCATGGCAACAGCGGTAGAGAGGTGGTTGGTGGCTTGCATCACGAAGAATACTGCCGCTGCCAATACCACATAGAGGGCAATATCGCGCATCGGATAGGCTATCGGGTGGTATTTTCGTCCTACAAGGTAGGAGAGGGCCATCGCTGTCAGATAGCCGGCAAACCCTGCCCATGCACAGGCTATATACCCATAGCGCGGTACGAAGATGACGTTGATACTGATGAGAACGGCACAGCCCACACCGGAGAAGATCGCTCCCCAATAGGTTTTATCTTCCAGTTTGTACCAGAACGACAGGTTGAAATAGATGCCCATCATGATTTCGGCAGCCATTACGATAGGCACTACGCGCAGTCCTTCCCAGTAGTCGGGTGCGATGATGCGTTTGAGCACATCCATCCAACCTATCACGCAAAGGAATGCCAGTAGGGTGAAGATGATGAAGTATTTCATGGCAGAAGCCTGCATCTGATCGTTGTCTTTATCTTTCGACTTGCCGAACACGAATGGTTCATAAGCATAGCGGAAGGCTTGTGTGATCATAGCCATAATCATGGCAATCTTCACCGTAGCGCCATAGATGGCAAGTTGGGTGTGCATATCTTTTCCGGGATAGATAAAAGGAAAGAGAATCTTGTCTGCCACTTGGTTGAGGATGCCTGCCACACCCAGGATGACGATAGGCCAGCTGTAGTTCAGCATGCGCTTCATCAGTTGTGAATCGAAGCCGTAACGTATGCCCCACAGTTCTTTGAAGAGACAGAGTGTGACGATTGCTGATGTGGCGAGGTTGATATAGAAGGCATAACCGGGATCATGACCGTCCATACCGATATAATAGATGATGTTGAGTGCAATATTGATGGCGATGTTCAGCATCTGCAGGGCTGCAAATTTCAACGCTTTCTTCTGTAGTCGGAGATAGGCAAAGGGGATGGCACGCACGGCATCGATAGCAACGGTAAGCGCCATGACCCACACATATTGCGGATGGTCGGCATAGCCAAGGAAGGTGCTGACGGGAGTGATGAGTAACAGAATGACTATGAAAAACAATGTTGATGCTGATGCCACTCCTATCAGAGCAGTAGAGAATACCCGTTCTGCATGCTCCCCTTCCTTATTGGCAAAACGGAAGAAAGTGGTCTCCATGCCGAAGGTCAGCAATACGAGGATTAATGCTGTCAGGGCATACATGTTGGTGATGACACCATAACCACCGCCCGATGCCGGCATGGATGCGGTGTAGATCGGCACAAGCAGATAGTTGAGGAAGCGTCCTACGATGCTGCTCAATCCATAGATGGCTGTGTCTTTTGCTAATGATTTCAGATTTGGCATATTTCTATTTCTTTATTTCTTAATAGAAGAAGAGATAGCTGATGCAGATGGCGGCAACGATGCCTGCAAAGTCTGCCAGCAAGCCGCAGGCTACGGCATGTCGGGTTTTGGCAATACCCACACTACCGAAATATACGGCAAGGATATAGAATGTAGTATCAGTAGATCCTTGGAAGATGCACGACAGGCGTCCTACAAAGGAGTCGGCGCCATAGGTGGTCATCGCATCGACCATCATACCGCGTGCCCCACTTCCCGATAGCGGTTTCATGAGTGCTGTGGGTAGCGCATCCACCCATTGTGCATTCACGCCAGTTTGTTCTACCGTCCAGCGCATACCGTCTATCAGCATGTCCATGGCTCCCGATGCGCGAAACACACCGATGCCCACCAGAATAGCCACCAGATAGGGGATGATGCGCACGGCAGTTTGGAATCCGTCTTTGGCTCCTTCTACAAAAGCATCATAGACGTTTACCTTCTTGCGCACTCCGGCAAGGATGAATCCTATGATGATAGACATCAGCAGGATGTTGGCTACTGTCGTGCTGACGCGGTTCATCGTCTCACCATCCATCTGGCTGAATGCCCAAATAATGGCTGACACCACCAGACAAGCACCACCAAGTGTGAGCAGCATGATGCGGTTCAGTAGATTGATGCGCTGGAATAGTGAGGTGACTACCACTCCTGCCAACGTCGAGAAGAATGTGGCCAAAAGGATGGGAATGAAGATATCGGTGGGTTGGGCAGCTCCTAACTGAGCACGATAAACCATGATGCTGACTGGTATCAGGGTCAGTCCGCTGGTGTTGAGCACGAGAAACATGATCATCGGATTGGATGCTGTGTCTTTCTTTGGATTCAAGGCTTGCATCTGTTCCATGGCTTTCAATCCCAATGGTGTGGCAGCATTGTCGAGTCCTAACATATTGGCTGCAATATTCATGAAGATGCTGCCTGTGACAGGATGCCCTTTGGGAATATCGGGAAAGAGTTTGCTGAACACCGGCGATAGGATTCGTGCCAATACATCGACCACGCCACCGCGTTCGCCAACCTTCATCACACCGAGCCATAGCGATAATACACCCGTCAATCCCAATGAAATCTCAAAGGCTGTCTTCGACGAACTGAATGTGGAATCCATCATGGCAGGAAACACACTATAGTCGCCAAAGAATACCAATTTCACCATCGCTATTACAAAGGCGATGACGAAGAATGCTACCCAAATATAATTTAAAACCATATACAGCCAACAAAATTACACTTTTTCTGTCACAACGCCAAATATATGTTGGTCTTTTCAAAGAAAAAGCGTGTCGGCAACACGCCAACACGCTTCCTCCTGTGTCTATATGATTATAAAGAATTAGTATCTGAAATCAATTTTGTCGTCGATTTTATTGTACCACTCTTCTGGGGTGCCATTTTTGACATATCCTCCGAATTGATTGTAGGTTTTTCTGAGCTGTTGGCGCTCCTGCATCCATCTTGTGTCTGTTGGTACGCAGAACTTTTGGGTAGCTGCTCCCCGCTTAGCCTCCAATACTTGAGCACCTACATAAACGGGAATATCGTTCGCATTATCCACATTGTCTGCTACGGGGATGCAGAAGATAGCTACTGGACAAGTGGCTCCGTTGCCGGTATTGACCATAGTACCGGTTTCTACACCGAGAGCTTTGTGAACCTCTACACCGTTGGCACCCTCTCCACCGATGGTGAGATACTTCGTACCACCAGCTGCGTGCAAAGTGATGACAGCATATCTTTGATCGTGACCTTGCCAATTGTTTTCTTGTGTTCCAGGAACCCAACGCTTCTCGAATCTTACATCGAATACAGCATCGTTAAAGTCCCAGTCGCTGCTCTTCACAACCTTTAGATTGTCATCGATGATATCCTCTACCATGACGCGCTTACCTGCATTAGGAGCGTTGAGGCCTGGAACTACTCTGATAATCCAGTCGCTATAGTATCCGTCGGGGTTGACTCTTATTTCTCCGTTGTCGTTTTTGGCGGTCTTATAGTCGAAACCTACAAAATACATGCCTGCCACAATAGGGTCGATGATATCACCAGGAATCAGCACGTATGAGTCGTAGTAGTAGGTATTTTCAAAGTGATTATCTCCATAAGAGTCGTGGAAACCAAAACAAGTGGTATTGTAGTCATACATATACATGATATCTCCATTACCATTGTTGAAGTTGTTGATGTGTTCACTGGATGGTGTTGCATCGCTACCACAAGCCAGCCAGTCCATGTGATTGGAACCAGTAACCTTACCTTTATCCTTGTCGAGAACACCATCCTTAAGGAATTCGTAAATTTCGGGCGACTGTGAACCTTTGGTATTGGTGCCACCTTTATACACTTGCTCTACAAAGAAGTCGCTCCAGTTGACTTCGAGGCCTTGAGGGTTTTTGTGAGTCTGGAACCATTTGCGTACCACATCTTTCTGAGCGTCGGTCAGTCTGGTGGGCACGGTCAGATAGTTAGCCCATTCGTTGGCATTGGTGTTAGCACCACGTGTACCTATGAGTTTGCCATCCTTGTCGAATGTGAATACTTGCTGAGGAGTGAATCCCCAGTTGACATTAGGATTGACTGTACCAAACTCCTTTTCGAAGACAGCTTGATATTGCTCTTGCTTACTAACAGGGGCATAGTCGTCGTGCGTACAACTTGCCATGGCTAAGGCTGTAATTCCTACAAAAAGAATCTTTTTCATTTTCTCGATTTTTAATTTTACTGTTGTTGATAATTCTATGAGGTTAAACGGTTGGCTCATTTTCGTTATATATAGAGTCTTTCCATTGTGGGTGCAAAGATAAAAACTTTTTCGTTTTTGTATAGTTAATAGCATGTTAAAAAAACATAATTTCATCAAGAATAGTGCTGATATACATTATTTTACTTAACTTTGTATCCTGTTTTTATTACGAACAAATATGAATAAACCGAAACTATTGATTGCCGCAACAATGGCAACGCTTGTGCTGACTGCTTGTCAACATGAGTTTTTCCAAAAACAAAGATATGTTGATTTGGTGGCAGAGGAATTTCCTGTTAAGGACTTTGATGCAGGACATACTTGGGCTACGGCACGAGAACTCACCATGTCGGTCATACTGCCTTCTGCCGACAGCTATGAGGTTTATATGTTGACGGGCAATCCTGCCGTTTCAACAACCCGACTGTTGCAACATGTGAAACTCAATGGAGCCAACCGGCAGTCGGTCAACGTGTCGTGTCCGACGGTTCTTTCGGAGCTATGGATAGCTATTGTCGATGCGGCGGGCGAAGTGAAAGAGGCTCGTATTGCCGTTGGAACCAATGAGGTCAACATCACAGCCGACCTCAGCAGAGCCTATTCGCGTGGTTCTACGCCTGCCATGCTGGCTGCAGTAAGTCCGCAACCCTATACTTTCTGTTTTGAAGATGCGTTTCCAAAGCCTGGCGACTACGATTTCAACGACTTGGTGATGGGCGTTCAGCTCAACAAGCGCTATGCTGCCAACACCACCGATCCCGATACGCTGATTATTTCCACCAATCTCAAAGCGGTGGGAACGGTCAACCCCATAGGTGCTGCCATGCGCCTGAAAGGAGTGAATACCGCCGTGGTGGGTACTACCTACGAGGCAGAAGACACCTATCCTTATTATAAATACGGCAGCAGTTTTGTGCCGACAACCGAGGATCGCAAGTTTATAGAGAAGACGAGCGAGGTGAATCCTGCCAACCGCGACGTGTGTATTCCGCTATTCTGCGATGCCCACTATGCCATCAGCAAAGGGTCTATGGACAATGCGCAGCAGGTGGTGCGCTGCTATTACAACACCATGACCGACGAAGATATGGCTGAGGTGGCTACTACCGGCAAGTTGGGAATGAAGGTGGCAACGGTGAAGCGCGAGTTTCGTGTGTTGTTTCATCAGTCGAGCCGTGCCTCCTTCAACGATTTCAATATGATGGATCTCGACCTCTTTGCAGTCACTTCCTATAATGGCGGATATTTTGAAACCCACACCATGACGTATAAAGCTGACGAAGTGATCCACCAATATATAAATGGTGCCAACCAGGAGGTTTATTCTAAAAACTATATTTGGGCTTTGCTCGTGGCTACGGATTTCCGTTATGCCCGCGAAGGAAAAGTGATAGGAACGCTCGGAGCTAACGGTTATGATGGTGCTTACTGCACGCCCAGCCATTCTTTCTTCGACTGGGGACGCGACCGCTATAATGCACGCGACTGGTATCTCTATCCCGATAATACCAATACCTATAGATAATAGCAACGACCATCTGCTATATTACTGAACTTTCGCATGTGGGGAAGTTAAGGGAAGTTAGGGAAGTTAGAGAGAAGTTAAGGGACAAATGTCCTACGTCTTACGGCAAAAGGCTATTGTCTCTTAACTTCCCGAACGACCGTAGG
>Ga0129312_1001421_pt1 | contig 14109 bp, 8 predicted proteins | sample O827metagenome_FD_94434 | JGI IMG/M metagenome (GOLD analysis project Ga0129312, IMG submission 94434) | Orangutan group fecal microbial communities from Wisconsin, USA - O827 metagenome | ecosystem: Host-associated > Mammals > Digestive system > Large intestine > Fecal | place: USA: Wisconsin... | reverse complement strand
GATTTTATGACTTAACCACAGCCTATCAGTCAATGCACGTCAACTATTGAAACCGCCGTGTACCGAACGGTACGCACGGTGGTGTGAGAGGACGGCGGTTAGTCACCGCCTCCTACTCGATTATAGAGATTACCCAATCTTCTTATCTTCTTGCACCGGCTCGCATGTAAGTCCGATGCCGAGTTTCTTAAAGATATTCTTATCCACATTGGACAGCATGACAGTCGTGTGGACCTGGCAGCCGCGGAGTTTCGGGAGCTGCTCTAAGGCGATTCTCGCGTTGTCGTCGGTAGCGGCACATGTGGAGAGGGCGATGAGGACCTCATCGGTGTGCAGTCTCGGGTTGACGCTGCCGAGGTAGCGGACCTTTAATTCCTGGATCGGAGCGATGGACTCCGGGGAGATCAGGTCGATGGAGTGGTCGATTCCGCCGAGCTCCTTCACTGCGTTTAAGAGAACGGCAGCGGAAGCGCCCAGGAGTTCTTTGGTCTTTCCGAGAACGATCTTTCCGTTCGGAAGCTCCATTGCTGCAGCCGGAGCGCCTGTCTCCTTCGCAAGCTCGATGGCAGCCGGAACGACCGGGCGGTCATTCGGGGAGATTTTTGCCTGTTTCATGATGAGCTCGATCTTATATGCCTCGTTCTGGCAGGAATCGTCCTTTACGACTTTCTCAAGCGCCTGGTAGTAGCGGCGGATGATCTCCTGGCAGGAAGCTTCACGGCATGCCTCGTCATCAAAGATGCAGAGACCGGCCATGTTGACGCCCATATCGGTCGGGGACTTGTACGGGCACTCGCCGAAGATTCCCTCGAAGATCGCGCTTAAGACCGGATAGATCTCAACGTCACGATTGTAGTTGACGGTTGTCTTTCCGTAGGCCTCGAGATGGAACGGGTCGATCATGTTCACATCATTTAAGTCAGCGGTAGCTGCCTCGTAGGCAAGGTTAACCGGGTGCTTTAACGGCAGATTCCAGATCGGGAATGTCTCGAACTTCGCGTATCCGGCCTTTACGCCGCGCTTATTTTCATGATACAGCTGGGAAAGGCAGGTAGCCATCTTTCCGCTTCCCGGTCCTGGTGCGGTAACGACAACCAGCGGACGGGTCGTTTCAACATAATCGTTCTTTCCGTAACCTTCATCGCTGACGATGAGCGGAATGTTGCTCGGGTAGCCGTCGATCTCATAGTGACGGTAAACCTTGAGTCCAAGCTTCTCCAGTTTGTGCTTGAACTGCTGGATCGCCGGTGTGTCAACGTAGCGGGTAATTACGACGCTGCTGACATAGAGTCCGCGGTCAGTGAATACACGGATCAGGCGCAGCACATCCAGGTCGTATGTAATGCCCAGATCGTAGCGCACTTTGTTCTTTGTGATATCAGCCGCGTTGATGGCGATGACGATCTCCGCCTGGTCAGCCAGCTGCATGAGCATGCGGAGCTTGCTGTCCGGCTCAAAGCCCGGAAGCACGCGGGACGCATGGTAATCATCGTAAAGTTTGCCGCCAAATTCCAGATATAATTTATCACCGAATTTGCTGATTCTCTCGCGGATATGGTCAGACTGCATGGCGAGGTATTTGTCGTTGTCGAAACCCTGCTTGATCATTTGTTTGTTCTCCTCTTAATAATCATGTTAAACGAAAATGGTTCGATGCTGGAAGTTTCCAGGAAGACGTCCGGCTGTAACCAGCTGTGGGGTGGGCGCCCGGATCATTTTCGAAAAGTTTTTTTCGTACCTGCGGCTTTTTGCAGCCGTTCGTACCCGTCTATCTATTATCCACCAAAAACCTCATTTTGAACAGTAGTTTTTTTAATTTTTCTTTCCCAAATCCATATACTTATGCTATGATATGGATATCTATGAGTGAAAGATAGGAAGAGCGAACATGAAAAAAATGCTATTTGCGTTCTCCCTGGCTGGACTGCTCCTGTTATCCGCATGCAGCAGGCCGGCAGCGGAGGAGACAGAGACGGCAGAGACGACAGCCGAGGCGGAGAGCACCCAGGAGACAAGCGGTGTCCTTGTGATCGAGGATGCCGGGGAAGATAAGAATAAGACGATCTCCGTGCGGATCGTGGATTCCTCGAACCCGGCGCTCCCAGGACGTGAGGCGAAGAAGGTGCGCGGAATCTATATTACGGGACCGGTGGCCGGAAATGAGGAGGTCTTAAACGGCGTCCTTGATGGTGCCCTGGCTGCGGGGATCAACGCGGTGGTCATCGACTTTAAGGAGGACCAGGGCCGGATCACATGTCCGGTGGACGCGGCGACGGTGAACGAGATCGGTGCCAGCATCCCGTATGTGCGTGACATGAAAGGCCTCATTGAGAGCCTGAAGGAGAAAAATCTTTACGTGATCGCGAGAGTCGCGGCCTTCAGGGATTCCTACCTTGCGGAGAAGAAGCCGGAGTGGAGTCTGACGCTGCCGGACGGAAGTCTGTACCGGGACCGCCAGGGAATGGCCTGGGTGGATCCGTACCGCCAGGAGGTCTGGGATTACCTTCTGGAAGTCGGAACGGAGGCGAAGAATCTCGGATTTGACGAGGTCCAGTTCGATTATCTGCGCTTCCCGAACGAGGCATCGGCGGGTCAGGTGGTCTATGACGACGCGGTGATCCGGGGGCGCTCCAAGACGGATACGATTCTGGAGTGCACGAACTATTTATATGAAAATCTTGCGTCCCAGGGACTTTTTGTGTCCGCGGACGTGTTTGGAACGATCATCGGAAGCGGCGTGGATTCCACTTCCGTCGGGCAGAATTATACGGAGATGGCGAAGATCCTGGATTATATCTGCCCGATGATCTACCCGTCCCACTACAGTTCCGGAAACTTCGGGCTGGAACATCCGGATACGGAGCCCTATAAGACGATCTTCGGGGCGCTCCAGAAGTCCGGAAAAGTTCTTCTCGACGCGTCGAGAGCCGACAACCATGAGAGCCGCCAGGCTACAGTGCGCCCGTGGATTCAGGACTTTACGGCGTCATATCTCGGAGATGGAAATTATATCACCTACGGTGATGTTGAGGTCGCGGAGGAAGTCCGTGCCGTCCAGGATGCCGGATATGAGGAATGGATGCTGTGGAGTGCGGCGAATAAGTACCATTTAGGCGGGCTTGTTGATGGCGGAAGCAGCGATGCCGCCGCAGAGCCTGTGGAGGAGACAAATGAATCAGATTCGTAAAACACCAGTGCCGGGAGAATTCTACCGGCACTTTAAAAATAAGTTATATCAGATTGTTGCGGTTGCGACTCACTCGGAAACCGGCGAGGAAATGGTGGTCTATCAGGCACTCTATGGGGACTTCAAGATTTGGGTTCGCCCGCTTGACATGTTTTTAGAGGAAGTCGACCGGGAGAAATACCCGGACGCGGCGCAGAAATATCGGTTTGAGAGAGTACGGCTTGTGAAGCCGCAGAGCGCCCAGGATGGGAAAAACGCGGAACAGGGACCAGACCAGAATTCTGAAAAGGCAATTAAGAGAGAAAATGCCTCTCCGAGCACAGAGTCAGGGAAAAAAATCCACAGCGGAAACATGTTCGATGCCGATGCAGCGCTCGTACAGCAGCCAGGTGCAGGTCATGAAAATACCGCAGATCAGGCTCCAGAGGAAGACCAGCCAGTCAACCAGGACCTCTTAGACTTCTTCGACGCCATGGACGAGAAAAACTACGATCTGATGTTAGAATGCCTGACAAAGCTCTCGGCCCATGCGACCCAGAAGGAACTGGACGACATCTGCATGGTCCTGGACATTCATCCGCCGGTGGGCTGCGATGACGTTGTATCCCAGATCATGTTTATCAAGCGCCACCTGGCGATGATCAGAAAGTTTGACGGGGAGAGATTACGTTGACAGAGAATGACACTCCTTTCAATATAGAAGAAGAATTAAAAAAACTCCCAGCTTCGCCGGGAGTTTATCTCATGCATGACAAGCATGATGAGATCATATATGTAGGAAAAGCCATAAGCTTAAAGAACCGCGTGCGCCAGTATTTCCAGAGCAGCCGCAACAAGACGGCAAAGATCGAAAAGATGGTGTCCAGGATCGCAAGATTCGAGTACATCATCACGGACTCTGAACTTGAGGCATTGGTCTTAGAGTGCAACCTCATCAAGGAACACCGCCCGCGGTACAATACGATGTTAAAGGATGACAAAACATATCCTTACATCAAAGTGACCACGGACGAGCCGTTTCCGAGAGTCCTGTTTTCCAGGACCATGAAAAAGGACAAATGCCGGTATTTCGGACCATATACCAGCGCCGGGGCGGTGAAGGACACCATCGATCTGATCCATAAACTCTGGAAGATCCGGACATGCAGCAGGAGTCTGCCGAAGGACATCGGAAAGTACCGCCCGTGCCTGAATTACCATATCAAACAGTGTTCAGCGCCGTGCCAGGGCTATATTTCCGAGGCGGAATACAAAAAATCCGTCTCTGAGGTCATCGAATTCCTGGACGGAAAGTACACGCCGGTGCTGACGATGCTGGAGGAGAAGATGATGGCGGCCTCCGACGCGATGGAGTACGAGCAGGCCATCGAGTACCGGGAACTGTTAAACAGCGTAAAACAGGTAGCCCAGAAGCAGAAGATCACGAGCCAGAGCATGGAAGACCGGGATGTGATCGCCATGGCGAGGGACGACGCGGACGCGGTGGTCCAGGTATTCTTTGTCCGGGACGGAAAGATGATCGGGCGGGAACATTTCCGTGTCTCCGCGTCGACGGCGGACAACAACTACCAGATCATCGGAAGCTTTGTAAAGCAGTTTTATGCGGGAACCCCGTTTATTCCGCGGGAGATCTGGGTGCAGGAGAAGTTCCCGGAGATGGATCTCATCGCGGAATGGCTCACGAAGCGCCGCGGTCAGGCGGTAAAGTTCCTGATCCCGAAAAAAGGCCAGAAAGAGCGCCTGGTGGAGCTGGCGGAGAAGAACGCGAAGCTTGTGCTTGACCAGGATAAGGATAAGATCAAGAGAGAGGAACTTCGGACCATCGGTGCCATGAACCAGGTCGGTGAGTGGCTCGGACTGGAAAAAGTCCGCCGGATGGAGGCATACGATATCTCAAATATCAGCGGTTTCGAGTCCGTCGGCTCCATGGTGGTCTTCGAGGACGGACGTCCGAAGCGGAACGATTACCGCAAATTTAAGATAAAGACGGTCCAGGGACCGAACGATTACGCGTCCATGGAAGAGGTCCTGACCCGACGGTTCACCCATGGTATGGAGGAACTGGAAGAGGAGAAGAAAAATCAGGCGGCTGGGGCGGAAACGCCGGACGGAAGATTTGGAAGCTTTACGAGATTCCCGGACCTGATCCTCATGGACGGCGGCCGGGGACAGGTGAATATCGCGCTGAAGGTCCTCGATGAGCTGAGGCTCAATATTCCGGTCTGCGGCATGGTAAAGGATGACAATCACCGGACCCGCGGTCTCTACTATAATAATATTGAGATCCCTATCGACCGCCATTCCGAGGGCTTCAAGCTTGTGACGAGGATCCAGGATGAGGCACACCGCTTTGCCATCGAGTACCACAGAAGCTTGAGGAGCAAGGCACAGGTACACTCAGTTCTCGACGATATCGACGGCATCGGTCCGGCGAGAAGAAAGGCGCTGATGCGCCGGTTCAAGTCCCTTGAGGCGGTGCGGGATGCGTCCTTAGAGGAACTTGAGAGCACAGAAGGAATGAATAAGCGGGCGGCGGAGAGCGTCTACGCCTACTTCCGGGAGAAAGACCGTGCGCCGGAGATTACGGAGTAACTGGAAAATTTCGTGACATTCTGTCTGCGATATGATAGGATGAAGATAATTATGCCCTGTTGTTAAGATAAACACAGGAAAGGAGAACTTTACCATGTACGGAGTTACAATAGCCGAATTAATAGAAAAAATGGATTTCAAGAACCTGACCCCGGAGCTGGATTCCGAGAAGATCGTTGTCTCCCACCCGGATGTCAACCGTCCGGCGCTTCAGCTTACCGGATTCTACGCGCATTTTGATAACGAGCGCGTGCAGATGATCGGAAATGTGGAGATCGCCTATCTCTCCGGTCTTTCCAGAGAGCGCAGGATCGCCATGTACGACAAGCTGATCTCCAGCAAGATCCCATGTCTCGTATTCTGCAGAAACCAGACCCCGGAGCCGGAAGTCATGGAACTCTGCAACCACTACGGTGTGCCGTGCCTGCTCTCCGCGAAGCCCACATCCGACACGATGGCGGAGGTCATCCGCTGGTTAAAGGCAAAACTTGCCCCGTGCATCAGTATTCACGGTGTTCTCGTCGATGTATTCGGTGAGGGCGTCCTGATCACAGGTGAGAGCGGAATCGGTAAGAGTGAGGCGGCCCTGGAGCTCATCAAACGTGGACATCGCCTTGTAAGTGACGACGTTGTTGAGATCCGCAAAGTCAGCGACGAGACCTTAGTCGGCTCCGCCCCGGATATCACAAGATACCTCATCGAGGTGCGCGGAATCGGCATCATCGATGTAAAGACTCTGTTCGGTGTCGAGAGCGTAAAAGATACCCAGTCCATCGACATGGTCATCAAGCTTGAAGAGTGGGATAAGAATAAGGAATACGATCGTCTCGGTCTCGAGGACCAGTACACGGAATTCCTTGGAAATAAAGTTGTCTGCCACAACATTCCGGTCCGTCCGGGACGTAACCTGGCAGTTATCGTAGAGTCCGCGGCGGTCAACTACCGTCAGAAAAAGATGGGCTACAACGCGGCCCAGGAGCTCTACAACCGCGTGCAGGCGAATATCGCAAAGCGCAGCGAATAAACAGCGCAGCCGGTTCATAGCAGATCAACCGGCAAATGGAATTGTATAAAAAGGAGAAACATTCATGGAAATCAGAACAAATGAGCCGATGGCGCGGCACACATCTTTCCGCGTCGGCGGCCCGGCAGACCGGTTCATGATTCCGGAATCAGAGGCAGAACTCCGCGAGGCGGTCCTGGACTGTAAAAAGTCAGGGCAGCCCTGGTACATGATCGGAAACGGAAGCAATCTTCTCGTTGGAGATAAAGGTTTCCGCGGCACGATCATCAGCACGGAGCGCCTTATAGAATTGGAAGTTCAGAAAAATGAAAACACCATCATCGCCGGAGCAGGCGTGATGCTCTCAAAGCTTGCGAACACAGCGGCGAGAGAGGAACTCACAGGCATGGAGTTTGCGGCGGGAATCCCGGGAACTGTCGGCGGCGCGGTCATGATGAACGCGGGCGCTTACGGATCCGAGATGAAGAACGTACTCCTGTGGGCGGATGTGATGGATCAGGACGGAAACGTGAAGCGCATGAAAAACGAAGAGCTGGAGCTGGGCTACAGAACGAGCAGCCTGGAGCGCCTCGGACTTTTCGCGGTGCGTGCGGCATTCAGACTGATACCTGGCGATCCGGAGGCGATCCGGGCGCAGATGGAAGAACTTGCGAAGAAGAGAAAAGAGAAACAGCCGTTAGAGTATCCAAGCGCCGGAAGTACCTTCAAGCGCCCGGAGGGATATTTTGCCGGAAAACTGATCGAGGACGCCGGTTTAAAGGGATTTTCCGTGGGCGGAGCCGCAGTTTCCGAGAAACACGCCGGATTCGTGATCAACAAAGATCATGGAACGGCGGCAGATATCTTAGGACTCTGCAATGAGGTGAAACGCCGCGTGAAGGAAAATTCCGGGGTGGATCTGGAGCTGGAAGTAAAGCTCTTGGGTGAGTTTTAAAAAGTTTCATGGATAGATAGGCGGAATCATAACAAAACATAATGACAGCGGCAGATGAAGAAAAATCAGTATCGCCCGCTGACATGAGGCCAGGTTCAGGTATTATAAAACTGTTGCATACGGCCTCGTAAAATACTAACTGTGAATTGTAAGGCAATACAGGGAGGAAATCTCGTTGAGACTTGTAATCGTGACAGGCATGTCGGGGGCAGGAAAGACCACGGCATTAAAAACACTGGAGGACATGGGCTTTTACTGTGCCGACAACCTGCCGGTCCTTTTAATTGAAAAATTTGCGGAGCTGGTCATGAACGGACAGAGCGAAAAGCAGGACATCGCTCTGGGCGTGGATGTGCGCAGCGGTGAGGAACTGCCGTACTTAGAGACCATCATCCGGAAATGGAGAGAGAACAAATACCCGTTTTCGATTCTGTTCTTAGACTCCACCGATGAAGTCCTCATCAAGCGCTTCAAGGAGACAAGGCGCAGCCATCCGCTCTCAAGGAATGGACGCGTGGAAAAGGGAATCGAACTGGAGCGGGAAAAACTTGCCTTCTTAAAAAAAGAGGCGGACCAGGTCATCGACACCAGCAGACTCCTGACAAAAGAACTGCGCCATGAACTGGAAGCTCTCTACAGTGAGACAGACGGTCACAGCAGCATGTTCATCACGGTCTTAAGCTTCGGCTTCAAGTACGGGATCCCGGCGGACGCCGATCTCGTGTTTGACGTGCGGTTTCTTCCAAATCCTTACTATGTGGAAGAACTCCGGTTTCACACGGGAACTGAAAAAGCGGTGCAGGACTATGTGATGCAGGGCGGCACCGGGGAAGAGTTCTTAAAGAAACTGAATGATCTTTTGGAATTCGTGATCCCGAAGTATGAGCAGGAAGGAAAAACGCAGCTTGTGATCGCAATCGGATGCACCGGCGGACGCCATCGTTCGGTGACGATCGCGGGAGAAGTATTTAAGCGTCTGACAGAGTCTGGGCGGTATGAGATCCGGCTGGAACACAGGGACGCGGGGAAGGATGGAGGAAAGTAGTCATGTCTTTCTCTTCCAGGATCAAGGAAGAACTTTCCAGGCATATGAGTCCGGCAAGGCACTGCCAGATCGCCGAGATCGCGGCGATCTTAAGTCTTTGCGGACGGATCCAGATCTCCGGGGATGATCATTACAGCATCAAGATCCACACGGAAAATGTGACAGTTGCCAGAAAGTGCTTTACATTATTGAGAAAAACATTTAATATAGAAACTGATATTTCTATACGGCGGAACGCGCACCTGGGAAAAAACAGGATCTATTCGGTCTGTGTCAAACAGCACGAAGACGCGCTTCGCGTATTGAAAGCCACAAAACTTCTTACGGACGACGGAGAGATCGGAGAGAATCTTTCTGTTGTGGGAAATGTGGTCGTTCAGAATCCCTGCTGCCGCAGGGCCTTTTTGCGCGGCGCTTTTCTTGCGTCCGGATCCATCAGCGATCCAGAGAAGTTTTACCATTTTGAGATCGTCTGCGCGACAGAGGCGAAAGCCCGCCAGATCCAGTCCATTATGGCAACGTTTGACATAGATGCAAAAATTGTCATCCGCAAACGCTATTATGTGGTATATATTAAAGAGGGAAGCCAGATCGTAGATATCCTGAATGTGATGGAGGCCCATCTGTCACTGATGGAACTGGAGAACATCCGCATCCTGAAAGAGATGCGCGGAAATGTCAACCGCCAGGTAAACTGCGAGACGGCAAACATTAACAAGACGGTGTCAGCCGCTGTGAAGCAGATCGAGGATATCGAATTTATCCGCGATACGGTGGGCTTTGAAAGCCTTCCGGACGGTCTTGCGCAGATTGCAAGGGCAAGACTCTTAAAACCGGAGGCGACGCTGAAGGAACTGGGCGAAGACCTGGAACCGCCGGTTGGAAAATCCGGCGTCAACCATCGCTTGAGGAAACTTGGCGAGATGGCGGAGAAACTGCGGGAACAGGGAACCGAGAAGTGAATGGAGACTAGTAAGCGCCATTCTTTGTGCAATTGAGGAGGATTATTATGACAAAACGTACTGTGACTATCGAACTTGCTTCTGGCCTGGAGGCTCGACCGATTGCGATGTTAGTACAGCTTGCAAGCAGCTACGAGAGCACGATCTACGTCCAGAGTGATAACAAAAAGATCAATGCGAAGAGCATCATGGGCATGATGACCCTTGATCTTCCGGTCGGCGAGCAGGTGATCGTGACAGCGGACGGAGTAGACGAGGAAAAAGCAGTAAACGATATTGAGAAGTATCTTAGCAACAACTAAGAAATAAGTTCGGACATGCGCATCTGTGCATGAAAAAGCGCGCTGCATGCTTGCATGCATAAACACTTTTTCTTGTACGGATGCATACGGACAACGTCCGGGCTTCTTGTTCGCCTGCAGGGCGGACAAGAAGAGAGCATGTCTGTTATATAGCGACACACGGGACTGCCGCCTTTCGGGGTGACAGTCCTTTTGCGACTGAGGATAAAAAACATGGAGGAGACAGATGGCATTTACACACTTGCACGTCCATACAGAGTACAGTCTATTGGACGGATCCAGTAAAATCGGAGAGCTGGCGGCACGGGCGAAAGAGCTTGGCATGGACAGCATGGCGATCACCGATCACGGTGTCATGTACGGCGTGATCGATTTTTACCGTGCAGCCCGCGCGGAGGGGATCAAACCGATCATCGGCTGCGAGGTGTATGTCTCCCCCGGATCAAGATTTGACCGTGAGACCGTCCACGGCGAGGACCGCTATTACCATCTGGTCCTCCTGGCGGAAAACAACACGGGATACCAGAACTTAATGAAGATCGTCTCCAAAGGATTTGTGGACGGCTTTTACTATAAACCCAGGATCGATGAGGAGGTCATGCGGGAGTACCATGAGGGAATCATTGCCTTAAGTGCCTGCCTTGCCGGTGAAGTCCCGCGATACCTGGAAAAAGGACTCTATGAGGACGCGAAGGCGGCGGCAAAGCGCCACCTGGAGATCTTCGGCGAGGGAAACTACTTCCTGGAGCTCCAGGACCACGGAATTCCCATGCAGCGCCAGGTCAACCAGGGGATCATGCGCCTCTCAAAGGAATTAAATATTCCGCTTGTGGCGACAAATGACTGCCACTACATCAACGCCGAGGACTGGGAGGCCCACGATATCCTGCTCTGCATCCAGACAGGAAAGAAAGTCTCCGACGAGAACCGCATGCGCTACGAGGGCGGACAGTACTATGTGAAATCTGAGGAGGAGATGCGCAAACTCTTCCCATACGCCCCGGAGGCCATCGAGAACACCCACAAGATCGCGGAGCGATGCAACGTGGAGATCGAGTTCGGCGTCACAAAACTCCCGAGATTTGATGTGCCGGATGGCTACGATTCCTGGGGGTATTTAAACCATCTCTGCGATGAAGGTTTTGCGATGCGCTATCCGAACGATGACGGAACGCTCCGCGCCCGCCTGGACTACGAGCTTGGAACCATCAAGAGCATGGGCTATGTGGACTATTTCCTGATCGTGTGGGATTTCATCAACTTCGCGAAATCCCATGGAATCGCCGTGGGACCGGGACGAGGTTCCGCGGCGGGAAGTATCGTGGCCTACTGCTTAAAGATCACGGACATCGACCCGATCCGGTATCAGCTCCTCTTTGAGCGTTTCTTAAATCCGGAACGAGTGTCCATGCCCGATATCGACGTGGATTTCTGCTACGAGCGCCGTCAGGAGGTCATCGACTACGTCGTAGAAAAGTACGGAAAAGACCAGGTGGCCCAGATCGTAACCTTCGGTACCTTAGCGGCCCGAGGCGTGATCCGCGATGTGGGACGCGTCATGGACCTGCCCTACAGCCTCTGTGACCAGGTCTCCAAGATGGTTCCGGCGGAATTAAACATTACGCTGGACCTGGCGCTTAAGAAAAACCCGGAATTAAAGGCACTGTACGACTCCGATGAGCAGGTAAAGAAGCTCATCGACATGTCAAAGCGTCTGGAAGGACTCCCGCGCCACACCTCCATGCACGCGGCTGGCGTCGTGATCTCAAGGACTTCCATCGACGAGTATGTCCCGTTATCGAGAGGCGCCGACGGCACCATCGTGACCCAGTTTACGATGACGACCCTGGAAGAACTGGGACTTTTAAAGATGGACTTCTTAGGACTCCGCACCCTCACCGTTATTCAGGACGCGGTGAAGATGATCGAAAAGGACTACGGGGTAAAATTAGACTTAGAGCACATCGATTATGACGACAAAAAGGTCATGGATTCTCTCGGAACAGGAAAGAACGAGGGCGTGTTCCAGTTAGAAAGCGGCGGCTTCAAGACCTTCATGAAGGAATTGAAGCCGACAACGCTGGAAGATATCATAGCCGGAATCTCCCTGTACCGTCCGGGCCCAATGGATTTCATCCCGAAATATTTAAAGGGAAAGAATGACCCGGCATCCATCACCTACACCTGCCCGCAGCTGGAACCGATCTTAAAGCCGACCTACGGCTGTATCGTCTACCAGGAGCAGGTTATGCAGATCGTAAGAGACCTGGCTGGATATACCCTGGGACGAAGCGACCTTGTGCGCCGTGCCATGTCAAAGAAAAAGGCGGCAGTCATGGCGAAGGAGCGCCAGAACTTCGTTTATGGAAACGAGGAAGAGGGCGTAAAAGGCTGTATCGCCAACGGAATCGACGAGAAGACGGCAAACCAGATCTACGATGACATGACGGACTTCGCGAAGTACGCCTTCAACAAGTCACATGCGGCGGCCTACGCGGTGGTCGCTTACCAGACCGCGTTCTTAAAATATTACTATCCGAAAGAATTCATGGCGGCATTAATGACATCCGTGATGGACAATACCACGAAGGTCTCCGAGTATATTCTCGCCTGCCGCAACATGGGAATTCCGATCCTGCCGCCGGATATCAACGAGGGATACAGCGGCTTCTCCGTATCCGGAAACGGTATCCGCTACGGACTTTCCGCCATCAAGAGTGTCGGCCGGGCGGTGGTGGACGTGATCATCGCCGAGCGTGAGAACGGCGGACTTTTCAAGAACCTGGATGATTTCGTGTCCAGAATGTCCAACAAGGAAGTCAACAAGAGAACCCTTGAGAGCTTCATAAAATCCGGTGCCCTGGACACGCTTCCGGGAACGAGAAAGCAGAAACTTATCGTCTCCGGCGATCTCCTTGAGAGCAAGTCCAAGGAAAAAAAGACGGTCATGGAAGGCCAGATGAGCTTCTTCGACATCGCCCCGGAGGAGGAAAAGGACAACTTCCACATCACATTCCCGAATGTGGGCGAGTACGACAAGCAGACACTCCTGGCTTTCGAGAAGGAGACCATCGGCATCTATGTCAGCGGTCATCCGATGGAAGAGTACCGGGAACTCTGGGAGAAAAATGTGACGGCGAGAACCTCCGATTTCGTTGTGGACGAGGACGGAAAGACCGTTGTGGAGGATAATTCCAATGTGGTTATCGGCGGTATGATCACGTCGAAAAAAGTGAAGACTACAAAGACGAACAAACTTATGGCATTTCTCACGGTGGAGGATCTTGTTGGAACTGTTGAAGTATTGGTGTTCCCACAGATTTATGAAAATCATCGCCAGGCATTCACCGAGGAAAACAAGGTGTTCATCCGCGGCCGGGCATCCATCGGCGATGACCCGGTGGGAAAACTCATCTGCGAGGAAGTGATCCCGTTCACGGACATCCCGAACGAGCTCTGGCTTCAGTTTGAGAACCAGGCATTCTACGAGAGCCACATCGACGATGTGATGGCGGCACTCCGTGATTCCGATGGAAAAGACCGGGTCATCATGTACTTAAAGGAAGAGCGGAAAATGCGGAGACTTTCCGAGAACTGGGCAGTCCTCGCGGGACCAGATCTCCTTGGCCGCCTGAACCGGATCCTTGGTGAAAAAAATGTCAAGGTTGTGCAAAAGGTCATTGAAAAGAAGGGCAAATTGTATTAAAATAGTGGCGTATACGGCGAATGATTGACAGAATTTTTTTATGGAGGAAACCCATATGTCAAAGAAAGAAGTCAGAACGATCGGAGTATTGACCAGCGGCGGCGATGCCCCTGGAATGAACGCGGCAATCCGTGCAGTCGTAAGAACTGCTATCAATAAAGGACTGAAGGTAAAGGGAATCATGCGTGGTTACGCCGGACTCCTTCAGGAAGAAATCGTAGATATGGACAGCGTAAGCGTTGCGGATACGATCAACCGCGGCGGTACGATCCTTTACACAGCCCGCTGTGAGGAATTCACGACAGAGGAAGGCCAGAAGCGCGGCGCAGAAGTGTGCAGAAAACATGGAATCGATGG
>Ga0129312_1001420_pt1 | contig 14124 bp, 15 predicted proteins | sample O827metagenome_FD_94434 | JGI IMG/M metagenome (GOLD analysis project Ga0129312, IMG submission 94434) | Orangutan group fecal microbial communities from Wisconsin, USA - O827 metagenome | ecosystem: Host-associated > Mammals > Digestive system > Large intestine > Fecal | place: USA: Wisconsin... | reverse complement strand
GAGGGGAACCGGGTTCCCCTGAAGGTACCGCTTCTGGAGGGACAAGCCCATCCAGAGCGGGACGGGGGACGACGTTCCCCCGAACCCCTTTGTCTACCGCGTCTTGGATGCAGCGCGCCCCGGGAAAAGCATCCGTGGCTTGCAGCATCCGCAACTTGGTGAAGTTCTTGTAGATCTGGAAAAACTAATCACACAGAATGCAGGCTGCTTCGCACCCCAGGAAACAAATGTCAGAGTCATCGTCCGAAGATCTTAACGGTGTTAAGCTTTCTTTTCACAAAAAACTTTAAAATTTAAAAAACAAATTTTAAAGGCAGGAATAGGGCAAGGAACGCCAGCTATACAGATTGCCGGTAAACCGGCAACTATCAAGAAGTCGCAGTGTTAGGAACAAAGCATATAATGTTGAAAGAAGTTAGGAACTCAGGTAACAAAAGTAGAGCTTATCCGCTGACTGGGAAGATTGTACATTGAGGAACAAACCCTAAAATGCTATAAATTATAGTAGGGGAGGAATAGAAATGCCAAGAAAAAAGGATGGACGAAAAGTAATATCTGTTATTTTAACAGACAAGGAATATGAGCAGATAAAATTGTTAGCAGCAAAAAAGCATGTATCTATGGCAGAAATTGAACGTCAATTTACATTGCAAGGATTAAACGGAACACTCACTCAGGATAATATAGAATATATTGTACCAATTATCAGAGAACAATTAACTTCAATATTGAATCCAATGATGGAACGGATGATCGGGTTAGAGGCAAAATCATGTATACAGTCAGGCACGGCAGCATATTTGTGCGCGGAGGCAATTTTAAAATTTGTGCCGCCAGCACAACGTGCGGAGGTTCATGAATCCTATGATGCTGCACGAAAAAAAGCAGTTGCAGCTATGCAGGGAAAATTAACATAGTGTGTTGAATGTAGAGGGGAACCGGGTTCCCCTCTATATATTTTTATATGAGAGGAAAAGATAATGTCATACAGACCGCTGATTTCAAAAATAAGAGTATATAATCCAAATAAGCAAGGCTCATCCAGCGCAAATCGAAATTATGTCCAATATATTGCTACGCGTGATGGCGTATCCCTGGAAAATGTAAATTCCATAAATGATTTATTAAATGTCACGAATCAAGTTGAAATAAATGAAGAATTGATATACAGGGAGACAAGTGACAGTGATTATGTTGAGTATATTGCGAGACGTCCGCGAAGTCATGGATTGTTTGGCAATATAGATACAGACGACTTGAAGGAGGTATCAAGTCAAATATATAAAAAGTCTCAGGAAGGGAAAATAATATATCGTGGAATTATATCATTAGGGGAAAAAGATGCTGAAGCATTGGGGTATCGAAATGTTGAAGCCTGGAATCAGTATTTACAAAAGGTAATGCCAGATGTAGCTGAAAAATTGGGAGTAAGTGTGGCGGATCATACGTGGGTAGCAGCTTTTCATGCCGAAGAGTCGCATCCACATGTGCATTATATGTTATGGGATAATAAGGATAGAATAAAAAGTCCATTTATACATACGGCAACGCAGCAAAATATAAGAACTTATCTTCAGGAGCAGATGTTTGATGATGCTTATGAACGTGCAGTCAAGCAGGCTTGCAAAGAAGAACTGGAGGCAATATATGCAGTCAGAAATGCGGAACGCAAATTTTTGCTATCAGAAACGGCGGATGTGTTAAAAGATATTCTATATGTACCTGGAGTAGAATACGAACGTTTGCCATCAAGACCATCGAAAGAATATTTGAGAAGTATCGCAGATGAAGTGCAGAAGCTGATAGCAGATCTGCCAGGAAGAGGAAGCTTTAAGTATCAGTATATGACACCAGCGGTAAAAGAGCAGGTTGATCGAGTGCTTGATCGGATTTTGGATAAAAGTGACATAAAAGCATCTCTGCAATGTTATTTACAAAAAGTGGAGGAAGGACAAAGGCTACAGGGAAAAACAAAAAGCGAGATAAAGATAGAATGCATGAAAGCAGAAAGGGATGTTCGTAGAAGGTTAGGCAATAAAATTTTAGATGCAATTCATAATTCAATTCGTATGGAAGAAGGGAACCGGGTTCCCCTGGACAGTGAAGAATTATCAGATGGAGGGAACCGGGTTCCCCTGGACAGTGAAGAATTATCAGATGGAGGGAACCGAGTTCCCCTGGGCAGTGAAGAATTATTGGATGGAGGGAACCGGGTTCCCCTGGACAGTGAAGAATTATCAGATGGAGGGAACCGGGTTCCCCTGGATAGAGAAGAATTATCAGATGGAGGGAACCGGGTTCCCTCCATGAAACAAAGTAATGATATAGTGAAAATGATCAAGGATTTTACAAAATTGGCTGATAGTCCGGATGGGAATGTCTATGCAGCGTATCGCCTGGGTTGCATTTATATGGATGAGACAATGCCGGAAAGCTGCAATCTGCAGAAAGGTATCCAGTTTTTGGAAAAGGCAGCATTGCAACATAATCCAGATGCAGAAATTAAATTAGGAATAGCTTATTATTTTGGAAAAGGCGTTTTAAAAGACAAAGAACGTGGAGAGCAATATTTACAGGCAGCGATAGCTGATGGAAGCGAGTATGCACAGAATATATTAGATGCAGGAGGGCTTAATGTTGCATATTGTCTTACAAAAAGTGTGTTGTCAGGATTAGAAACTATGAACCGACAGCAGACGTATTATAATAATCAACAGAGCCATTCCAGACAGGCGTTGAGAGAAAAACAACTGCATTCAGATCAGAATAGAGATATCTGATGGAACTGCATTATTAAATGGCAGGATATCACAGGTATATCCTGCTTTTTATAATGGAAAAAATTTATTTTTTTTCTAATTTACGATAAAGCGCTTCGTATTGGCTGGTTGTAAATTGATAATAAATTTCTGTGTTCTTAATGGATTTATGACCAAGCCAGTACTGGATTTCTTTGGTATCGGCTCCGGCTTCTGCCAGAGTAATTGCGCGGGTGTGCTTAAGAGCATGAAAATGAGCTTTCTCATCCGGAAGACCGGCGATATGACAATATTTTTTCATCAGTTCGTCCAGCGTTTTGCGCGATATAGGAGTGCCTTTTTGAGAGGGAAAAAGAATCTGGTTTGAATTTGAGGATGTCAGCTGCAGCATCTGAATATAGATTCGTAAAGCATCAAATACATTTGCATCAATGATCCGCAAGGTGTTGCAATTACTCTTTTTTAGGCGATGCACATGTATCTCTTTAGCGGGAAGGTTGATGTCCGAAAGCATGACCAGACCTACTTCGCTGGCTCTCATGCCACAGTATTCGGCAACATAAAATATGGCTCTGTTCCGTAGACAATGAGTAGATTGATCTGAATCTAATGCACGGAACAGGGCTGCTTTTTCGTGCGGATAAAGGTATTTGATGGATTCGCTATTGTTCATTTTTGATCTCCTTATCTGTAGTATATTTCTAACATACAACGAAACGCTACATGTAGAAATAACTTCACATGTAAAACTGGACAGAATAACCATTTTGTCCGGTTTTGAAAGACGAAAGGAGATTGTATGAATAAACATGTATTAACAGGAAGACCGACTGCTGATCCGGAAATATCGTACTTCGATAAAGACGGAGAAAAAAAGATGGTGGCAAAATTTACGTTGGCAAGTAATCATATGCATGATAAGGATGCGGATTTTTTCCGGTGCGTGGCATTTGGAAAGAAAGCAGACTTTGTTGAGAAGTATGTGAAAAAGGGCATTCATTTGCTGATAACCGGACCGGAACGCAATAACAATTACAAAGATAAAGAGGGAAAAACTGTCTACGGAATGAATCTTGTCATCGAAACAATCGAGATGCTCGATAAAAAGAAAACGGGGCAGGAAGCAGATCAGAGTAAAGAAGAATTTATGCAGATGACAGAAGAGGAGCTGGCAGAATTGCCATTCAGATGATCGAAAGTCAGAAACGAAAAAGGTCAAAGGTAATCAAAATTGTTGCTGGGACATGCATATTGATCTGTGCTTCCCCACTGATCGGAGAATTAGTTATTGCAGCACTGAATAGCATCTTTGTAGATTTTGGACATTTTGCACCAGATATGAATTACGTGCATTGTGTAAAAAAATTGATGACGGATCATGACAGACAGATACTGACAATGCTTGCCCTGTTGCTGATCGGCTGTGGTTTGCTATCCTGGGCAACCCGGTTACACATTGAAATCACGGAGATAGACACAGTTGAAATTGCCAGAGGAATCCGTATCCCTGTAGTAGCTGGAAATGGACAATACGGGACGGCACATTTTATGGCAAAAGAGGAACAGGATACTTGTTTCCTGGTGCTCGCCTATAAAGGAATCGGACACCTAAAGGGATTAGCAGAGAGCGTAGGGTTGATTGTTGATTTTCAGAAGGTAGGAAAAACGGAATATATAAGATGCCTGGTAGATGCCGTAAATGCAATCATAATTGGTGCTACACGATCAGGAAAGACGCGGCGCCTGCTATTGACATCAACCTGGCTTGATTTACTGCTGGGAATAAACTTGTTTATTCCGGACGTTAAGGGCGAAATATATGCGTACACATCAGATTTTGCACGAGAAAAAGGCTATGAGATAAGAGTATTGGATTTCCGAAATCCGACCAGATCACAACATTTTAATAATCTGGATGAAATTGTGAGATTGCTTGCGGCGAAAAAAATATCTGAGGCAGTAAACAAGGCTTGGGATATAGTGACGGTACTTGTTGGAGAGCCGCAGGGGGAACGGATCTGGACGGATGGTCAGTGTGCTACGATTGCAGCTGCTATCCTGATTATTGCGCAGGATGCACCGGAAGGGTATAAGAATCTGACCAATGTATATTATTTTCTGGCATATATGTGTGAACCGGATCGTGAGACTGGAGAAATGCCCATAACAGGATATCTGAAAAATCTGCCAGAGAACCATCCGGCGCGAGGTGCGTTTCAGGTCGCACAAATTGCACCATTCCGGACTAGAAGCAGTTTTTTCACATCTGCTCTGGCAACATTACGGCTTTATACAGATTGGAATGTAGCAGATATAACCAGTCAGTCCGACTGGATGTTAGATGATATTGATGACAAGAAGGTCATTACTTATATTATTCTGCCGGATGAAAAGACGACATATCATCCGATCGGTGCGCTGCTGTTAAAGCAGCTTTACGAGAAACTCGTAGAAATAGCCATCCGAAAAGGCGGCGAGCTGGATCGGCGTTTTATATTCCGGACAGAAGAAATCGGGAATTTCCCTAAAATTCCGGATCTGGGTACGATGCTTTCTGCCGGAGCGGGTAGAAACATATTTTTTGAACTGGTAATACAGGACTATCAGCAGCTTGAGCATAAATATAAAGAGGAATGGCGGAATATCCGGACAAACTGTCAGCTGACAGTAGTGCTAAAGGTGACAGATCCGTCTACCGCATCAGAGTTGAGCAAGCAGCTTGGAAATTATACGGTGCATATGCCTGCAGCATCCGCAAATGTAAACGACGGTCGAACCGGCAGCTATTCTGCCGGAACCTCATCGTCATTAGGAGGACGCCCATTGATGTTTCCCGATGAAATATCAGCCATCGAAAAGCCGGATGCGCTGGTACTCTATGGAGGAAAGAAATTTATCGCAAACCTGCCGGATATATCTGAATATTATGCGAATGCAGAATTTGGTATGGGGGATAAAAATCATAATAAGAAATTGTATTTGAAGAGAATAGAAGACAGACCGGCACATGAGATCAATGCACCGAAGTTGTGGAGCATATGGGAAAAATATAAGACAGGTAAACAGCAGACAGCGGAGACACTGGAAGAGGAAAAGGTGTCATTTCTGACATAAAAATGAAAGAGAGGAAACGTAACATGAAAAGTAAGAAAAACGGTAAGAGAGAAAACAGATGGTTAAAATGTATCCAGCAGATCCGGCGGGCAGGCATATTGTTAATGGGAATGCTGCTTGTTAGTACATCTGCTTACGCGTCCGAGCCGACTATTGTAACAGGGACGAGAACATTGCTTGCGTGGGCTGCAGGTATATGCACAAGTTTTGTGTCAGCATTTACCATATTTAAGGGATCGGTAGCAGTTTATAAGTATATGAATGCGCAGCCGGAAGAAAAGCCTAAATATAAAAAAGAAGCAACAGAAATTTTAATTGCTGCTGTGGTAATTGCTACTCTTGGCAGCACCATAACATTTATTCTTGCAAAATATGGCGCATAAGAATGGAGCATAAGATATGTCATCGATGGTAATGAATTGGCTTACAGAAAATTTCTGTGCGGTACTTGTGGATATTATAGGTGGATTTCTGGATGTATTCGGAGATGTGGTAAATAACATCTTTTATTGGATTGTTCAGGTGGCAACAGAAAATGTTTATGTCATCAATGCGGAACGTTTTACCGTATCACTTGCAACGACACTCATCGGCGTATGTGTTGTAAAAAATATAATCGCCGGATACTTTCTGGAGACGGATTATGACGCGGAAGAGGATCCATTTAATCTACTCGTTCGCATTGCGCAGACAGAAGCGTTTATTTTAAACGGAAATTGGATTTTTAACACCCTGTTAAACTTTTCAAAACATTTTACAACTGATCTTGTAGGGAGTGCAAATGCAGCAGGGTATAGTGATACAACTACTGGATTGCTGGGGATGGATAGTGCAGCTGCAGGCAGAAGCTATAGCGCATATATGTTACTGGTTGGTTTTATAACGATCGGAACAGTTATATTCTCGGTGGTCGCAGGGATGCGTGGCGCGGAGCTTGTAGCGCTGATGCTGTTTTTCCCTTTTTTTTGCCTGGACATGTTGACAAATAGCCGGGAACGGTGGAATAACTTCAAAATGGCTTATGTCTTTGCCGCGATTACTTATAGCTTCCAGATCCTGTTTTTTACGATTGCAATGAAAAGCTATGCTACTGCAGCAATGGGAGATTCTGGAGAGGCATCTCTGTATTGGATTGGAACAATCGTCTTTTTGATTATGGCGATCAGAGGACCGAAAACGATAGAAAAATATCTGTATAATTCGGGTGTCAGCAATGCAGCACATGGTGGAATCCGGATGCTTATACAGACAGCTGCTATGAAAGGAATGGTGGCATAATGGGGGGATATCAATCTGTTTATGATATTTATAGTATTCTCATGTGGCTGATCGGATTGGTTGCAGCCTTTTTGGTGGTGCGGACGGGAAGAGATTTCTATGCAGCAATGTCAGATCCAGATCTTGGTCTACAAGGTGCTATAAAAAAGGTAAAAAAGAGAATGACGGCAGCCGTGATTGCGGTGACGATTGAGGGGCTGGTTACATTTTTTAAACAATTTTATCAGTAAGGAGATCGTTATGGAGAAAAATGAAAAGGAACTCGTGATTCCCGAAAACTGTTTGCCGGTGGAGTATCTGATTATGGGATTTACAATGAATGACATACTGGCAATCGGGATATGTGTTGTAATTGGGTCTGTGGTTGCGCTGTCGGTATATCATCGCACTCATAATTCGATGATTGCTGTTGCAGTTATTTTTGTAGTAGGCATTGTAGCTATAACGCTATGGCGGCGTGACCGGTTCACGGAAAATATATTTAATAAAATATGGATCGCTATACTTTATCAAAAGACACAAAAAAACTATCTATATGAATATGTAGATACCTGGGATAAGGAGATTACATATGATGTCAGATATAACACAAAATAGGATGTCTGTAAGGGACTTTGTGGATGCAGCAGATGTGAAGGGGAATTTTTTGTACCGTAAGGATGGTGTGATCCTGGCGTACTTGCGTATTTATTTTTACAATATAGAACTTATGAATCATGCAGAAAGAAGGGCACTCAGTAACAACCTGGCTGCTCAGTTTAAGGCTGATCGAAGGGATTTTGTTTATACTACGCTCCCGCGGGAAGTTGATATGGATCAATACAGACAGAGTCTGAAAGAGCGGCATGGCTCAGAAATTGATCTTGGTCGGCGTCATCTGCTTACGATAATGATGAATCAAAGCCAGCGTCTGATATCTGCAGGGGAGAATTATGAGCATCAGCATTACATTAAAATCTGGGCACATAGTACAGCTGCAGGAAGAAAGAAAGCAGAAGAAGGATTAGCAGAACGAATATCACAATTTGAAGCAATCTATAAATCTGTCGGAATTAAGTGTGAAATTATGGACGAACAGGATATTGTAAAGCTTTGTAATTTGTACGGAAACAGTCTACACGCATCAATGGAACCGATGGATGAAACGACACGTTTCTCATCTATCATGCAGCTTTAACTTTAAAAGGAAAAGATAAAAGATGATAGGAAAGAAAAAAGAGAAAAACCAGGAAAACCAGGAAAAACAAGAAAAACAGGAAAATGTCGTTGAAGTCAATGACAATATTTTAAACATTATATCACCGGCAGGAATCGATTTTGACAAGATGCAGACGTCATTGGGGGAAAACGTAGGGAAAATATATGTTATATCCAGATATCCGGATCGCAATGATTATGGATGGTTGGCGAAGCTTTGTAACCTGGAGGGAACGAGTACGACGGTAGAGTTTCATTACACCGATCCGGATCGGTTGATATCTATTTATGATAAGCGGATTGGTGAACTGAAAGGGAATGAAGGGACACTTAAGAATGAAAGTGATATTGCAAGGAATAAGAAGGCACAGGAAGATTTGAAAAAACTTGTGCATCGTCTGGCGGTGGAAGAGGAACCGGTTGGATATGTGACCATTATATTACATGTACAAGCAGGGACACAAAAACAGCTGGAAGACCGTATTAAAAGGGTGTCAAGTAAGATTGCAGTACAGGGCTGCAGCATCAGGCTTTTAAAGAGCAGACAGCAGCTTGGATTAAAGGCAATAGCACCTTATGGTATTCCGGTTGAGGAGGTATCACGGATCGGAATGCGCAATATGCCGATATCTTCATTCCTGGGTGGTTTTCCGATGGCGAATCCTGGACTGAATGATCCAGATGGATATTACCTCGGAAAAACTACGAATAACCGGCTTGTAATCCTCAATATGTGGCTTCGTGGGAAAGATCGCATTAACTCTAACTGGGCGATATTTGGACCGCCTGGTATGGGAAAATCTACTACCCTAAAAGATTTGCTTTTGCTTGAGTATGCTTTTTTTGGAACGAAGATCATCATATTTGATCCAGAAGTGGAGTATGTGGGGGTAGCTACACACCCGGATATCAAGGGTGATGTGATTGACTGTGGAGGAGGAGAGAAAGGAAGAATCAATCCGCTGCAGGCGCGAAAAACGGCTGTTGTCCGCCCGGAGGAACTGGAGGCAGGGGAAAACATGGAGGACTATCTTGCGTTTGATACCGGAACGGAAAACACAGAATCGGATCTTGCTCTGTATCTCCAGCAGCTGAAGGTTTTTTTTCGGTTGTATTTTGGTAAGGAAAATTTTTCAGTCGGAATTAGTGCATTGCTGGAGCAGTGTCTGATCGAGCTGTATCAAAAGTTTGGGATTACATGGGAGACGGATGTTAGTACGGTTCCTAATGACAAATGGCCGTTGCCAAAGGATCTGAGAGACTATGTGATTGCACGGCGAAAAAAAGATGAAGCTGGTGATTTGTCGAATTATCGCAAAGATAATTACGAGAAACTTGAGGATATGCTTTTTAGTATGGCAGAAGGAGCGGACAGTAAGCTGTGGAACGGATATACGACTTTGGAGGCAAAAGCAGATTTTGTGGATTTGCTTGTATCGTCATTATTGGATGCAGCGGAAAATACTAAGCGGGCACAGTTTTACAATATATTATCATGGGCGTGGACAGAACTGAGTAAAGATCGCAGTCAAAAGGTAATTTTCGCGGTAGACGAAGGGTATACAGTTATTGATCCGGAGTATCCGGATATCATGAAATACCTCAGAAATTACAGCAAGCGGTTAAGAAAATATGAAGGGGCACTATGGTTTATCACACATTCAGTGGTGGATCTGCTTGATCCGGCAGTAAAAAGATATGGACAGGCAATTATTGATAATGCTTGTTATAAATTTGTGATGGGTTGTGATGGAAAGAATCTGGAAGAGGCAGCAAAGATATTTAATCTGTCTGAGCAGGAAGTAAACATGTTGCAGGAGAAGAACCGCAGCCAGGGGATTTTTTTTGCGGGAAATACAAGATTACGTTTAAAAGTGGATGTTTCGGATGAGTTTCTTTCGATGATGGGCAAAGCCGGAGGGCGGTAAAATGGAAGCTGTGACAATGATGAAAGTGGCGGCGCTTGCAGCACAGAATAAGAACAACATTGGTAAGGTTTTGACAGTCTTGCTAGGAATACTGTTGGCACCAGTCATTTTAATCCTAATGGTGTATGTGCAAGTGATGAGCGCATTTTCTCCGGATGGTCTTCTGCAATCGCCGGATTCCTTTGATGGTGCCAATTCCGTAATTTATCAATCGATACATGCAGTGACAAACCCGTTCTATGAGGAAATAGATGCACAGCTGGATGCAGCAGAAAGCGATATTCAGCAGTATAACACGTATGTTTATGACATCATAGACGATCAGGGAAGAACACAGACGGTAAGAGATGAGCCAGGCATAACGAAAAAAAAGCATTATATATCTGAAAGCGTTATCATTGCCTATCTGCTACAGACGGATGGTGCAATAGATACCACTACAGGATATATCAATGCGGAAGTCACAAAGAATTTTTTACATAGTATCTGCACGGTAACATCATCAAATGTGGGAGACAATAACTGGATTGTAGAGAATAAGATTCTTACGATCAATCAGATTGCAGAATTATATTTTCCGACAGAAACGGAGCAGACAAGATATAAATTCGCTTGTAATGCCTATAGCGAATATTTTGATGTCTCGGAAAGTGAAGTGGATGGAGCAGATGGGATAGACCGTGTGTTTGATGCCAATCTGGCAGCCGTGCCATTGTATTTGCAATATGATCCCGCATGGGGCGGGATATGCTACGGCAATGGAACCATCCGGAAAAATGGCTGCTGTCCGACGTGCCTGGCAATGGTTTTTTCGTACATGCGAGGGGAAACCATTTATCCATCGGACATCGTTGCATGGGCAGGAAACAGCTATTATGTGAATGGCTCTGGAACATCCTGGAGTATTTTTGAACCGGCAGCTGCACATTGGGGTGTAACTTGCAGGGGCATCGGAAAGAATGGAGATCTGATGCAGGAGGCACTATCCCAGGGAAAATTGGTTGTAGCAAGTATGGGACCAGGAACATTTACACGTGGCGGACATTTTATTGTGCTTACCGGTATTACGGATGAAGGAAAAATTAAGGTAAATGACCCGAATGATAACAGCAGTAAACAGCATATCAATCAATCGTTTGATGTAGGTCTCATCTTAAGGGAATCAAAGGCAATGTGGGTATTTGAATAGGGGGCGGACATGAACAGAAACAGTAAAAGAATGCTGACACTTGCAGTGTCGATCGGAATGATCGTTTTGGGTGTGTATATGACATTTTTTCGGGATGTCGGCACGAATACAGTAAAAAGTATCGGTCGACAGGCAGTACAACAGACAGCACAACAAGTAGAACAACAAACGGAGGAACAGGCGATGATAAGAGACAAGCATGATTATTCTATGGCGACAGAACTTCCAGATGCGGACAATCAGTCAGAGAGTGATACGTTTAATGGGGAGAAAAGAGATGTCTATGTATATTTTGAAAACACTGCAGAACTGGATGCAGGGAACCTGCCGCTGCAGGCACAGGCAGAACTGGCAGTAAATATACAGACATATCTGGAACGTGCCGGCTATGGGGATGTCACAGAATTATATATCAATAACTATACGGACAACGGACAGGACATAACGATACAGTGTAATATGGATGGCTATGCAGACGAACTGTTAATTGAATATGATGGGGAAGCAAAGAATCTGTCCTATTGTATTGTGAAAAAATAACAGACAGAAAGGGTAGAAAGTTATGACGATCTATTTTACTGGGAGTACATTTAATCAGATAATACATGACACGATAGAGTCGATGGATGAGATGATTGTTGATCCGCATGTGGAAGATCATCAGGATTTTTATAAATATATCAAACAGAATATAGCAGCATTGCAGGGGATGGATCAACTCGTGATTGATTGCACTGCAGTGTTGAATACGGATGAGGAATTGCTCTCCGCGTTTGAAATGATCCGGACAATGTATGATGACATCCGCATTATTATTTTTGCGCCGGATTATAAGCCTGGCAATCCGTTTCTCAAAAAATGTTTTGAGATGGGTGTTATGAATATCATTACGACGGATGATTATAAGATTTTGCAGGACGAACTTGTATACTGCATAAAAAAAGGTATGTCATACCGGGATGCAGCAAAGTACAAGGACAGTGTGCCGGAAAAGATTACGGTGAAACATACACGCAAAACGGTAATGAAACGCATGATTGGGATAGCAGGGACATGCGAAAACATTGGTGTAACACATAATGCTATTGTTCTGGCAAATTTTTTCAGACAGAAGGGATACATGGTGGCACTGGTTGAAAAAAATAATTCTGGAGCATTTGAAACCATTTGCAGCGCTTTCGATGAGAAAAAATATGAGGATGGTTATTATACACTAAACGGTATCGATTACTATCCTGCCGCTGATGATGAAAAAATCCAGATGGTGCAGGAACATCCTTATAACGTAATATTGATGGACTTTGGCTGTCTGACAGAAGAAAATAAGGACGCATTTGAGCGATGTGAGGATCGGTTACTGATCGCCGGAGCACGCCCCTGGGAGATGGAGGAGACAAACAGAATTTTTCCTCTGGCATCCAGAGACGTTTTGGCAAAGTATGTGTTTTGCTTTAATTTTGTCCCAACACCAGAGCAGGAAGCGATACGCGATGGAATGGGAACTCTTGATAATGTGCATTTCTTGACATATACAGAGCGACCATTTGAACAGGCAGGTTTTGCCGATGCAGAACATATTTTTGCGGAAATTCTTCCGGAAGAGGCGGAAGTCAATGAAAAAACTGGAATATTAAAAAAATTGCTGCACAAAAGGCAGGAGGATGAAGGGAACCGGGTTCCCCTCAAGATGTAATTGCGAGGACAGAAATGAAGAAAAAAAGAGAGCAACCGTTAATTTTATACAAAAAATATTTGTATGATAATCATTTTGACAAAGAGCAACCGGAAGAAATTGTACCTGTCAGGCGACGTCGAAGTCCATATCAGGTAGTCTCCAATTTTATATTGTCTGTGATTGTGGCAACTTTGATTGTGCTGGCGGTTGTTGGAGCGATTACACTTGCTACTCCGGTTATGCGTGAGCAGTTTAAAGACACGATCAGGTTAGAATGGAATCGGGAGAATAAGTGAGAGCAGGAGGAGATTAGATGGGAGCAAGCGCACATGAGATTGTAATGGAAAGCCGACAGGAGATTGTCGATAAACTGATTGCACAGATGGAAAAGGGCTATGCGAGTACACGGGCTGCCTGGAACAGCATGAAAACGGGGCGGCCGTATAATTCGGAATCAGAAGCTGTTTATAACGGTATCAACAGATTTCGTCTCATGTTTGCATCGCTGGAGCATGGATATGAAGATCCTCGTTGGATGACTTATAAACAGGCGAAGGATGCAGGATATCGGATTAAAGCCGGAGCAAAGAGCGTACTTCTGGAGAAGTGGATTTATTATAAAGAAGTTCCATGCCTTGACGAGAATGGAGAGCAGGTCATTGGTGCGGACGGACAGCCTCAGATGAAAAAGTTAATGTATAAAAAGCCGATTGTGAATTACTTCAGGGTATTTAATGCAGAACAGATCATAGGAGTGCCGGAATATGTGAAGGAGCAGATTACAGAAGATCAATACTCTGACTATGCAGATAAGTTTGAAAAATCGAGTAAATGCCCCGTTTGCTATGAAAATCAGGATTCTGCCTATTATTCGGCTGTAGAGGATAAAATTCATTTGCCTCCGAAAGCGGCATTTAAAAATAATGAGACGAGACTGGGGGTGCTGTTGCATGAGATGGCACATTCAACGGGGCATGAGAGCCG